>ENA-UESJ01000286-UESJ01000286.1-human-gut-metagenome-genome-assembly--contig:-NODE-286-length-28090-cov-11.614251_pt1 | contig 28090 bp, 26 predicted proteins | sample MGYA00243000_ERZ508001 | MGnify/ENA primary metagenome ERZ508001 (study PRJEB26167, sample SAMN06115479) | human gut metagenome | host: Homo sapiens | place: China:Chongqing | collected 2015-03-03... | reverse complement strand
CCTATCGTTCTGAGAACGATCGTATTTCTAACAGTATTATCAATTCTGACAATATTGGCAACCGGGTATTTATATAGAGATCGGAACGAATGGCGGAACGAGGCTACATATTGGTATAAACAGAGTGACCAATATAAAACGATACAAACCGATAAAAAATAATTTTTCTATTATCCCGAAATTGCCTATCTTTGCGCTGCAAAGGTTCGGAAAAGAGGCAATAACCTCCGACCGAGTAAAAGGGAATGCCGTGAAAGTCGGCAACAGTTCCCGCTGCTGTAAGTTCCTGCTCGAAAAGGGCACATAAGGGATCGACAATCTCTGCCACTGGTGGATAACCGGGAAGGCGTCGAAACCGGAACGAGTCAGAAGACCTGCCTTGCATGACAGATTGGTTTCGCAGCCTGCGGAGAACGGGCCGAATCGACAACGCATGTAAAGCATTTCATTCTGTTTCGTTGCATTGCGGCTGTGGAATCAATGGTTTTGCCGAACAAACTATTGATACCAAGCATAATGAAGCAATTTTACCTTTTGTTCCTATGTTTCGCATTTATTGCGGGGGGGGGGAATTTCCACACCGGTTCAGGCATCCGATAAAGCCGACTCAACCGGGATCCGACGTTATACCGGCAAGCTGGACAGCATCCAGAAAATCAGGGAAGTCGTCATTGTCGGCACCCCCGTCATTCCCAAATACCGCGAAGTTATTCCTGCGCAAGTTCTCAAGGATGTCGACCTGCAACGGCTGAACAGTTTTTCGGTGGCCGACGCCATCCGTTATTTCGCGGGTGTGCAGCTCAAAGACTACGGCGGCGTGGGCGGTCTGAAAACCGTCAACATCCGCTCGATGGGCACCAACCACATGGCCGTGTTCTATGACGGTATTCAACTGGGTAATGCTCAGAACGGACAGGTCGATCTGGGACGTTTCTCGCTGGACGATGTGGAGGAGATCTCGCTCTACAACGGTCAAAAGAGTGATATTTTCCAATCGGCCAAGGATTTCGGTGCCTCGGGCACGATTTATATCACCACGCGGCGCCCCCGCTTCGAGGAGGGCAAGCGGGCCAATTTCAAGGCCACGATGAAGACCGGCTCGTTCGGGCTCATCAACCCTTCGATGCGCTACGAGTACAAGATCTCCGACGCCGTCAGCTCGTCGTTCAGCGGCGAGTGGACTAACGCCACCGGCCGCTACAAATTCCGCTACCGCCGCCGCAACACGCTGGGCGAGATCGCCTACGACACGACGGCCTACCGGCAGAACGGCGACATCAACGCCACCCGCATGGAGGCCGGGCTCCACGGAAAGATGGCCGACGGACAATGGACCGTGCGGGCCTACACCTACAACTCCGAGCGCGGCATCCCGGGAGCCATCGTCAACAACGTCTTCCGCCACGGCGAGCGGCTGTGGGACACCAACTCGTTCATCCAGGGCACGCTGACCAACCGCTGGTCGAAGAGGTTCCGCACGTTGTTCAACGCCAAGTACGCCGCCGACTACACCCACTACGAGAATCAGGACGCCAAACTGATCCAGACTAAGAACACCTACAAGCAGAAGGAGTTCTATTTCTCGTGCGCCAACCTCTACAACATCTTCGAACACTGGGAGGTGTCGCTGGCCTACGACTTCCAGTGGAACACGCTCGACGCCACCTTCTACATGCCCACCGAGGGCGACGGTACCTTCCCCTTCCCGACGCGCTACACCCACATGGCGGCATTGGCCACGGCTTTCGAATGGGGCCGGCTGAAAATGCAGGCCAGCGTGCTGGGGTATTTCGTCCACGAAAAGGTCGAGCGCTTCGAAGCCCGGCCCGACAAGGCCGTGGCCACCCCGGCGTTTTTCGGATCGTTCAAAGTGCTGAAAAACCACGACCTCTCTGTGCGCGCCTTCTACAAGCGGATGTTCCGCATGCCGACATTCAACGACCTCTACTACACGGACATGGGCAACGCCTTCCTCAAACCCGAATATGCCGAACAATTCAACGTCGGACTGAAATACGCACGCAATTTCGAGCGATCGCCCTTCATGCGGATGCTCGACGTCTCGGTCGATGCCTACTACAACAAAATCACGGACAAGATCATCGCTTACCCCAAGGGGCAGCAGTTCCGCTGGACGATGCTCAATCTGGGCGAAGTGGAGATCAAGGGCGTGGACGCCGTGGTGAACGCCCTTTTCACGCTCGGCAAGCTGGAGGTGACGACCAAGTTCCAGTACACCTACCAAGAGGCCATCGACGTCACCGACCCGGCCGACACTTACTACCGCGACCAGATTCCCTACATCCCCTGGCACAGCGGCTCGGCCATCCTCGCGCTGTTCTACAAGGGGTGGGGGCTCAATTACAGTTTCATCTACACGGGCCAGCGCTACAACCAGCAGGAGAACATCCCGCGCAACCACACCCAGCCGTGGTACACGAGCGACCTCTCGCTGCAAAAGACTTTCAAGATCCGCACCCGAACCCTCAAGGCCACGGCCGAGGTTAACAATCTTTTCGGACAGGATTACGACGTGGTGCTCAACTATCCGATGCCGAAGACCAACTTCCGGTTCGTCGTCAGCGTCGATCTCTAACCTCCGCGAGCCATGAAAAGGTATCTCTTCATCGTTTTGGCCGGATGCTGCCTCGCCGCCGGCTGCCGGAAGATCGAACTGGTGAACCCCACCGAGTATGAGGTGTTGCCGTTCGGGGAGGATCCCGACGCCGATCCGATCGGCATGTATCTCCTGAACGAAGGCAACATGGGCAGCAACAAGGCGGACATCGACTACCTCGACTACCGTACGGCGGTCTATGCCCGGGGTATCTATGCAGAAAAAAATCCCAATGTCGTCAAGGAATTGGGCGACGTGGGCAACGACATCCAGGTTTACGACGGACGGCTGTTCGCCGTCATCAATTGTTCGCACAAGGTCGAGGTGATGGACGCCTACACGGCGCGGCGCATCACGCAGATCGACATTCCAAACTGCCGCTACATCCGGTTCAAGGGCAAATATGCCTACGTTAGCGCGTATGTCGGGCCCGTGGCGATGGATCCCAACGCCCAAAAGGGCGCGGTCTTCAAGGTGGATCTCGACACCTATAAGATCGTCGGCCAGGTGACCGTGGGTTACCAGCCCGATGAACTGGCCATCATCGGCGGACGCGCCTACGTCGCCAATTCGGGCGGTTACCGCGCCCCGAACTACGACTCGACGGTCTCGGTCATCGAACTGGAAACCATGCGCCAAATGTACAAGATCGACGTAGCGATCAACCTCAGCCGCATCAAAGCCGACGCCTACGGCAACCTGTGGGTCTCCTCGCGGGGCAACTACGACGACGTTCCATCGAACCTCTACCGGCTGGAACCCAACGGCGGACGTTACCAGGTGGCCGAGGCGATGAACATTCCGGCTTCGAACATGACCATCTCCGGGGATTCCCTTTATGTCTACAGTGTCGAGTACAGCAACCAGACCTCGAAAAACACGGTGACCTACGCCATCATCGACGTCAAAAAGAAGCGCGTCGTGTCGCGCAAGTTCATCACCGACGGCACGGAACTCGACATCGTGATCCCCTACGGCATCGCCATCCACCCCCGCAGCGGCGACATCTACGTCACCGATGCCAAGAACTACGTTTCGAGCGGCGTATTGCACTGTTATTCGCGCGAAGGCATCCACAAATGGAGCGTCCGCACGGGCGATATCCCCGCACACATGGTTTTTCTCGAACGCAAACAGACTCGGCAATGAAAAAGATATTCGCCATCCTGCTGTCGGCCCTCGCGCTCGGCGGCTGTGAAAACGACGGCATCCCCTATGTGAGCCTCGGGCTGGACGACCTTTACAAGGTCGCCCGCATGCAGACCGTCGATCTCAAACCCGCCTTCACGGGCGAAAGTTACCGCTGGACGGTTAAGACCGCCTCGGGAGCCGATTCGCTGCTCTCGGAAGAGAAGGACTACATCTTCCTGATGCAATACCCGGGCACCTATGACGTAACGTTCCAAATCTTCGACCCCGTCAATCCGATCGTGCACCGGATGACCTTTTACGTGGTCGAAGAGGAGGTAGAGTACAGTCCCTACATATCTACGGTCTACGAATACTGCCCGGCTCCGGGACAGTTCGTGAACGCGATGCCCGAATACCGGGAGGGCGACACGGCGGAGACCATGCGGCAGAAGGCCGAGGAGGCCATCGCCGGAAAGATGCAGAGCGGTGTTTCTCTCGGCGCATACGGCGGTTACATCACGTTCGGATTCGACCATACGGTCGTAAACGTTCCGGGCGAATACGACATCCGCATCGACGGCAACTCGTTCAACAGCGCAGCTCATCCGGGCGTCGACGGAGGCAGTTCGGAACCGGGTATCATCATGGTCATGTTCGACGAGAACCAAAACGGCAAGCCTGACGACAAATGGTACGAGATCGACAAGAATCCGTGGTACACGGATGAGGCGGCTACCTACGGTTATGAGATCACCTATCATCGTCCCGCCCCCGACCATGTCCCGACGCCCGGCGAAGGAAACGACAGCGCCCTGACCGATATGACCTACATCAAATGGGAGGATAATCGAGGACAAACCGACTATGTCTACAAAAACAAGTTCCACGACCAGGACTACTATCCTAAGTGGATCGACGCCGACGAAATGACGTTCCGAGGCACGCTGCTGCCCAAGAACGCCGTGGATGTCTCGGGCAACGGCTCCTATTACCTGCAATACATGTTCAAATACGGCGCCTATGCAGACAACTATCCCAACGAGGCCAAGGACGAAAACGGCAACTATTACAACGGCTTCGACATCGGATGGGCCGTGGATCCCGAGACCCGCGAACCGGTGCACCTGCCGGGGGTCGACTTTATCCGCGTCTACACCGCCCTAAACCAGTACTGCGGCTGGATCGGCGAGACCTCCACTGAAATTTTCATGGCCCGCGACATGCATATCTACGTGCGGCCCGACCAACACCAATAAAATAGAGATTTCATACTATGAAAATGAAAAAACTGCTGTTGCTGCCTGCGTTGCTGCTGACGCTGAGCGTCGGGAATGTCGCCTGCTCCTACCACAACGACGACAACCCCAACGAATACCCCGATCCCCAACCGGAGCCGGAACCCGAACCGGAGCCCGGACCCGACATTAACCAAAAATACCTCGAAGCTGCGTATACCTCTAACTGTTTTATGGTCAAGCCGGGACAGTCGGTCGACATCCCGATACTGAAAGCCTTTGCCATGTGGAACCTCTACGCCGAATGGCTGGGTGCAACTGATCTCATGGGACTGACACCCGAACCGGTTCTGCTTTGGCAGGATCTGCCGGGTTTGATCACGAACGTCGGACTGATTCCTGGACAACAAGCCGAAGAGGGTTCCATCGCCGTATCGACGGCCGACAAGGTGGGCAATGCAGTAATCGGCATCCGCATCGGCGGTGCAATCCGCTGGAGCTGGCATGTTTGGGTGACACGCTACGATCCGGATGCGGAATTGGTAGCTTACGGCAAAATCTACACATGGGACAATAACGGCGACGGAGTTGTAGATTATACTTTTATGGATCGCAACCTCGGAGCCACGATCGACAAGGCGATCATAGAAAATACTGCCGCTGACTCATTGGCCGCTTGCGGACTGATGTACCAATGGGGGCGCAAGGATCCTTTCCCCGGAGACCACGACTTTCGCCGTTCCAACAGTACCGATTACAACTATTTCGAAAGCAAACCGATCTACGACACTTCGGGAACGTTGCTTACCGAAGGAAGTGCCACTGGAGGTACGGGTATCCGCTCCGTTAAGACGGATACGGATCTCACGCGGACGGGGCTCGCCAAATCCATTCTTGAACCGATGACCGTTCTACTCGGCACCGAAGGGTACAGCGATTGGTATTGCAGCGAAGAACCGATCGAAATCGACCAATGTGATACGTTGTGGTGCGACGTGCAAGGTAAAACGCCTTTCGACCCTTGCCCCGAAGGATGGCGCGTCCCGGCAAACAAGAATGGCAAGTTCATCTGGAACGGGCTCGACAAGGCCACGACTGACTATTCTCCGCTGGGCGTATTCCCCTACGCCGGCTTCCGCTACCGGGCAGGCGGCGGATGCTTGAAGAATTCGGGATTCGGCGCCGGAGTATGGTCCGCAACCCATCCGGGTACAGGCAACGCCTCTTACCTCTCGATCTACATCGTGCCCTACAACCAGCAACCCAGCATCAAATCCGACATAAGCTGCCGCAGCGACGGACGTTCGGTACGCTGCGTGAAAGACGAATGACACAATAATCCTTTAAACTTATAAAATGATGAAACAATTTATCTTCCGAACCTTGTTAGCCGTTACGACAGCAAGTTTGCTCTTTACCGCGTGTAAAGACGAGAACGACGACGGCAACACGTCGAAAACGACCTATGAATTTTCAGTGAAAGCCGAGGACAATCCGATCGACGCCCCGGCCGACGGCAAGACCTACACTATTTTGGTCACCTCGACCAAGACTGCGCAGGCCGGTACGAGCGCCGTGGCGTACGAGGTAGTCTCATCGCCCGAATGGGCTCCCGCCGAACTCGAACAGACGGCGCTGGTCATCAAGGTCGCCAAGAACAGTTCGACCGAGGCCCGCGAACCGGGCAAAGTGGTCCTCAAACAGGACGAAAGCGACAAGACGCTCGAAATCACGATCAATCAGGCCGGATTCTCCAATTCGATGTCGCTCGACGCGACTTATTCGACCGACCGCTGCAAGGTACTCGTGATCGAACCGACGATCACAGGCTTCGACCAGAACCCCGTCTACAAATGGACGGTGAAGGGCCCCAACGACGCGGAAGCTGCCGAAGCCGGAACCGACAAGACGCTTTCGTTCATCCAACTGGAAACGGGCGATTACACGGTTTCGCTGACCGTCACCGACGACAGCGGCATCACCGAGACCAAGAGCGCCTCCGTCACCGTAACTACCGAGGCTACGGCCTATTCGCCCTATATCTCGGAGGTATTCGAATACCGCCCGGCCCTTCTCAACGACAAAGGGCTGCGGTTCGGTCCCAATGACACCTATACCTCCGTTCTTCAAAGCGTCAACCTGGGACTTAACGGCAAAGAATATTCCGAATTGAATCAGGGCGTCAACCTGGGTTCGTTCGGCGGATTCATCGTATTCGGATTCGACCATACGGTTATGAACGTGAAGGGGCTGCGCGATTTCCGGATCGGCTCTCCGTTAAGTAAGATGGGTTATCCCGGCCAGGGCGTCATCTATGTTTCGTTCGATGCGAACAACAACGGAAAAGCCGACGACGAATGGTACGAAATCGCCGGCAGCGAATACGGCAAGACCGGCGAACGGCGCGATCTGAAAGTAGTTTACACTCGCCCCGCAGATCTTGCCCCGGCCGCTGCAACAGAGGCTTGGGCCGCCTATGCGATCAACGAATCGGAAACCGGAGCCTATTGTTATGCCAAGGCCATGTGGGGAACAGTCATCTCGTCCTGGCCCGAATGGTTGAAAGAGTCGGCAGAAGGGGCTTCGCTAACCTATACAGGTTGTACGATGCTGCCGCCCCTGGCCCAAGCTCCCTCAATTCCGAGCGGCTATCCGACTGCAACCACCCGTTGGTACGACTATGGATACGTCTGCAACAGCGACCCCAAGGATGAAGTCGGCTCATCATTCGATATCGACTGGGCCCGCGACAAAGAGGGGAACAAAGTCAATCTGCCGGGCATTGACTTTGTAAAGGTTCAAAACGCCACCTTACTGGATCTGGGCTTCAACTACGGCCCTTCGTGCGTTCAGATCAACTGCGCCATCGACCTGCACTTGGCGGAAAAAGAGATCGAAACAATTGCGCAATAATACCTGACACGGCGGCGGGACATTTAATCACGGTGAACCATTGCAAATACTCCTGTAATTAATTCCGCCGCCGTTTTTTTGATAGTCTGTTTGCAGAAACCGGAGAATCACAGAGGTTAGTAGTATGCGTTGTCTGCCATACAACCATACATCCGGTTTCTGCAAACAGACTTTTTAACGGATTCTTATGAAAAAAACATTCTATTTCATCCTGCTTAGCGCGGCGACCTTCCTTATCTCCTGCGCATCGAACACGACAGGAATAGACGCCTATACGGAAACCCTCTACAAACCGTCCTTTGCCTCGGGCTTCGAGATCGTCGGTGCGGAAGGCCGGCAAAGTACGCTTCTCAAAGTATTCAATCCGTGGCAAGGCGCCGAGAACACCGAAACAACGCTCTTCATCGCCCGCAACGGAGAAAAGATTCCGGCAGGTTTCACCGGACAGGTCGTGAAAGCGGGAGCGAGGCGCATCGTTTGCCTCTCCTCTACTTATGTGGCGATGCTCGATGCGTTGGGACAGGCCGACCGGGTGGTAGGCGTTTCGGGAAGAAACTTTATTTCGAATAAATATGTAACGACACACCCCGAAGCCGTGGCGGACATCGGCTTCGACGGAAATATCGACTACGAACTGCTGCTCGCACAACGGCCCGATCTGGTGCTGTTGTTCGGCGTGAGCGGCGCAAGCGGCATGGAGTCGAAACTGCTCGAAATGGGCATTCCGTTCTGCTACATCGGCGAGTATCTCGAAGAGTCGCCCCTCGGCAAAGCCGAATGGCTGGTGGCTGTCGCCGAAATCACCGACAGCCGCGAAAAAGGCGAAGCGGCCTTTGAACCGATCCCCGAGCGTTACGATGCGCTCCGGGCAAAAGTAGCCAAAACCACATCGAAAAATCCGAAAGTGATGATCAACACGCCCTATGCCGGGGCGTGGTTTATGGCGTCGACCGAAAGCTACGTCGCCCGACTGATCGCCGATGCGGGCGGAGATTATATCTACAAGAAAAATACTTCGAACCGTTCGCTGCCCATCGACCTCGAAGAGGCCTATCTGCTGACCTCGGCGGCCGATATGTGGCTCAATGCGGGCAGTGTCTCGTCGCTCGGGGAGCTGAAAGAGCAGTATCCGAAATTCGCCCAAACCCGGTGCGTTAGAAACTGTGCCGTTTACAACTGCAACAAACGGCTGAATGTCGCCGGAGGCAACGACTACTGGGAGTCGGGTGTGGTACAGCCCGACGTCGTCCTGCACGACCTGATCGCGATCATGCACCCCGAGGTGCTGGCCGCGGACGACCGGGAATTATACTATTACCAGCGGCTCGAATAATCAGCGGTCGATTCCGTCGCGCGACTGGATGCCCTGTGCGTAATAGTGCTTCACATCGCGCATTTCTGTCACAAGATCGGCAGTCTCGAGCAACGCCTGCGGTGCATAACGTCCTGTGATAACCACTTCGACGGCCGGATGACGGTTACGCAGCACATCCAGCACGACAGCGGTCGAGAGCAGTCCGAAATGCAGGGCGATGGTCAGCTCGTCGAGGATCACTACGTCGTACTCCCCGCTCCGGAGCAGATCCGCACAACGGGCCCAGCCTTTGCCAGCCGCTTTCCTGTCGGCAGGTTCCGGGTCTTTTCCGATAAAACAGCCGCGTCCCAACTGCTCGATACGGATCGGGCCGAATGCCGGATCCGAGCCGTTGAACAGCCGTTCGATCTTCGTCTTATTGTACTTCATCGATTTGACGAACTGCCCGACATAGACGCTCTTTCCGGCGCACAAGGCACGCACGGCCAAACCGAACGCCGCTGTGGTCTTGCCTTTCCCGTTGCCGGTGTAGACATGTATATACCCGTTGCTCTCCATTCTTATAGATTGATCTGATTGCCCTCGGCGAACAGCGCGTCGAGGAGCTGGCATAACTCTTTTTTCAATTCTTCTTCGTCCATGTCGTTGTTCAACGAAAAGAATTTTCCCGGCGGCGTACAATACTGCACCGTGCTGGCCGCTCCACACGACTCGATACCGCATATAATGACCGCATCGACGTCGTCCTCGTGGCGCAGCATGGCATTGTAGAACGCCAAGAGGTAGCGCGGGGCGCTGATCGGCGGAACGAGCATCAGCGAACCCGCGGCATCGAACTTGTCGGGAGAATTCACCACTTTCAGGCCGTATCGCCCGGCAATCTCTCCGGCCAAACCGGCCGGCACTCCATACAGTAAGATATTCATAACTGTCGTATTAAAAAAAAGGCGCGGCCGACTACTAATCTCTGTGCAATGACTTGTTATGGCAGTAACGGGTCTTTGTTTGGCCGCGCCTTCTTGGGTTATCCGAAAATCAAAATCAAAAGCTGGGCCGCCAGCACCCGCAGGAACATCGACAGCGGATAGACCGTGGCATATCCCACCGAAGGTGCGTCGGACGTGGTCTGCTCGGTCGAATAGGCCAGCGCCGGCGGATTGGTCGACGCGCCCGAAAGCACGCCGATCAGCGTATAATAGTTGAGTTTGTAGTAAAAACGTCCGAAAAGCCCCGCCAGAAGCAGCGGAACGATCGTGATCACGGCTCCGTAAGCGATCCAGACATATCCGCCCGCGACGAGCGTAGGCACGAAATCCTCGCCGGCACCCAGCCCCACGCCCGCAAGGAAAAGCGAAATGCCCACTTCGCGCAGCATCAGGTTGGCAGACATCGTCGTATAGGTGATGAGCCGGTAATGCGGACCGTAGCGGCCGATCAGGATGGCGACGATCAGCGGACCGCCGGCAAGGCCCAGTTTCACGGGCTGCGGAACGCCGGGAATCCAGAACGAAATGCTGCCCAGCACGACGCCCAGCGCGATACCGATGAAAATAGGAATCAGGTTGGGATGGTTGAGACGCTTGAGCGAGTTGCCGAAAAGCCGCTCGGCATGGGCCACCGACAGTTCGGGACCCACGACCGTCACCCGGTCGCCCAACAGCAACTGCAGATTCCCCGCAGCCACCAGGTCGATACCCGAACGGTTGATGCGTGTAATGGTGACGCCGCTCGTGGAGCGGATGCGCAGTTCAGCGAGTGTCTTGCCGTTCAGCTCGGGTTTGGTGATAAGTATTCGCCGCGAAATCATCTTCCGATCCTGCATCATCGGACCGGCATCCACCTCCCGGCCGAGCAAAGCGACCAGTGCCTCGGCATCTTTGGGCGCCGCCACGAGCAAAATCCAGTCGCCGCAGCGGAGCGTCGTCGCAGCGTCGGCCAGTTCAGGAGCTTCACCCGGACGGCAGATCCGCGACACAACGAAATCGCGCAGGGCCAAATGGCGTATTCCGGCGATACTTTTACCCTCGACGGCGGGATTGCAGATTTCGACGGAAATCCGCCGGGTCGTCAGGTCTTTCAGCACGTCCGTACCCAAACCTGCCGCCTCTTCCTCCTGCCGCACGTCGATGCGTAGCAGATAGCGCAACGCCAGCAGGGTCAGGATGGCTCCGATCACCCCGAGCGGATAGGCCAATGCATAGCCTGTCGCGATATCCGGGGCATCGGCTCCGGCGTGCAGGTCGCTGAAAGCCTGCTGCGCGGCACCCAGCCCCGGGGTATTGGTCACGGCACCCGACATCACGCCGACCATCGTCGTCATCGGAAGCCCGGTGACATAATAAAGGGCAACCGTTGTAACGACGCCGAGCGCCACGACCAGTACGGCCAGTTTGTTCAGCGTGATGCCGCCCTTGCGGAACGAGGAGAAAAATCCGGGACCGACCTGCAAACCGATCGAATAGACGAAGAGAATCAGTCCGAACTCTTTGAGGAAGTGCATCAGGTGCTCGTCGATGTTCATGCCGAAATAGCTGAACGCGATGCCGACGAACAAAATACCCGTCACCCCCAGCGACACCCCGGCGATCTTCACCTTGCCCAGCATGATGCCGAGTGCGATGACCAGCGCCAGGATCATCACCGAGTGGGCGACACCGCCGCCCCAAAGCGACTCGGAACCAAATAGCAATCGTTCGAGTAATTCCATACCGAATCCCGTTTTAGGCCGAGCCGTTCCCGCAAAGCGAAACCCGTGTGCCGAAAACGGCACAACAATCCTTGCAACAGCATCGGAATTAAAATTATCATGCAGTATACAACCGAAATCAAACGCCCATCCCTCGGGGTCCTTTGACATCGAATCGACTTGGCAGGTCTTCTGACTGACTCCTGTTCCGAAGCCTTCCCGATCCTTGCGGATCAGTGGCTGAGATGTTCGAAACCTTCACGGAGTTTCACAGCAGCGGGACTGTCCGGGATTTGCACCCGATTCCCTTTTCATTTCCTCCCCGGCACGGGGAACGGAAAACCAAATCTGGGGCAAATATAACGGTTAATCCCGAAAAACAGCGCTCGACAACAAATTATTTTCGTGAAACAGCATTACAAACGCCCGAAACGACTATTTTTGTTTCATGGATTTTTCATTTCGATATACCGCAGAAGACCATTGCGCTGCATTGCCCGTGGCTGACTATATCGCCCGGTTCCGTGATGCCAAGCGGTTTTTGGAGTGTTGCCGCGCCTGCCGCAATTACGGCCGCAGCTGGGGATGCCCGCCGTTCGGATACGATGTCGGAGCATATCTCTCGCAATATACGTCGGCATTGATTATCGCGACGAAGATCACTCCTGCCGAACAGTACGTTCCGATGTCGGAAGCCGGCCGGCTGATCCGCCCCGAACGGCAGCGGCTCGAACGGCGTCTGCTCGAAATGGAACACAGATACAGCGGACGGTCGTTCGCCTATGTCGGCACCTGCCTCTACTGCCCCGAAGGAACCTGCACCCGCCCCGAAGCGAAACCCTGCCGCCACCCCGAACTGGTACGCCCATCACTCGAAGCATGCGGATTCGACATCGCGCGAACAACCTCCGAACTGTTCGGCATCGAACTGAAATGGGGTTCGGATGGATTAATGCCGGAGTACCTGACCCTTGTCTGCGGATTCTTCCACAATGCGGAAAATGTGATATGGAACGGATAAAGGCTGTTTTCAACTGGAGCGGCGGAAAGGATTCCGCCCATGCGCTGCTACGGGCACAGCAATCGGGCAAATACGAAATCGCCGCGCTGCTGACGACCGTAAACCGCGATACGCACCGTTCGACGATGCATGGCATCCCGACAGTACTTTTGCAAATGCAGGCCGAAAGCATCGGCCTCCCCCTTTACATCGTGGATCTGACGCCCAAAGGCAATATGGAGGATTACGGCACCGCCATGTCCCGGGCTGTGGAGCATTTCAAGACACAGGGCGTGACCCGATTCATCTTCGGGGATATTTTCCTCCACGACGTACGCAAATACCGCGAACAGCAACTCGCACCACATGGAATCGAGGTCGTAGAACCGCTTTGGGGAAAATCCTCGGAAGAGGTGATGAACGATTTCCTCGTATCGGGACTTCGGACGGTCGTCGTAACCACAATGGCCGACGGACTCGGCGCCGACGCCATCGGCCGGGAGATCGACCGCGGCTTTATCGCTTCGTTACCGGCCAGCACCGACCCCAACGGCGAAAACGGCGAGTATCACACGTTCTGTTACGACGGACCGATCTTCCGACAGTCCGTGCCGTTCCAGCTCGGCCGACCTTTTTCACAAAACTACGACATCCGCCTCGACAACGGAACAGTGAAAACTTACTCCTACTGGTTTGCAGACCTTCAAACTCTAAATACAAATTTGGATGCAGGGATCAGCCCTGCATCCGAATAACACGGTACATCTTGGTTACGGCGCGAATTTTGCTCCGATAAAGTACATGCGCGGGACCGCGGGGCCGTAAATATAGACGGCATCTTTATTCTGTCCGAAATCGAGATCCTTCTGGAAATTGTCGAAAAGGTCTTTCACCCCAGCGTTCTGTTCCAGCCGCAGTTGTTTCGTAAGCCGGGAATTGTACGACAGCCGCAGACCCATGTCCCAGAAATCGGGCGTCAGACGCTCCATATCCCTCTCGATATACCCCGCATTGTGCTGCACGAGTATCCGACCCGTGTAGTTGCCGAACACCGAAGCCGTAAAATCGCGCGTAAGGTTGACGTTTGCCGTCAAGTAACCGTAATGATCCGGCGAACGGAACATCCGCCGTTGGGGCGTCACGTCGTCCGACCACTTTTCGAGTTCGTTGTAACGGCTGCGCTGGAAGGTGTAACCCAGCTGCAGTTCGAACCATCCCGGAATGCCCGCCTTGGCTTCAGCTCCCACACCGGCCACAGTGGCACCCGAAGCGTTGCAGCGCTCCTTAATGATGTTGCCTGGGTATCCTCGCCGATTTTCTCGAGCGTGAACACGTCCTCAAACATCGTGTAGAATCCTTCGACGAGCAGGTTGGCCTGCACACATCCGAAATTATGATACAGGTTCGCCGATGCATTTAGGCTATTCGAATATTCGGGTTTAAGATCCAGAGCGAGTCGAATGATCGCCACCTTATTGTCCATGGCATCGATGTGCAGGTTCTCATTGTAGGCCTGCGGCGCGCGGTAACCACTCGAATAGCTAGCCCGCAGGCCGATCTTTCCCGTCAGGAAGTAACGCACACATTTACACGCAGCGAGAAGACGACGTTTTTCATCTTGTTATACTTATCCACGCGGCTGCCGATCAGAAAATCAAGTTTCTCGCTCCACCATTCGTTCTGGAAAAAGAAGCCCGTACTGTGGGTGGTCTGCTCGAAGTCACGCCCAAAGCCGAGGTATTTATCGTTCAACACTCGACGTCCGTCGTCAGTTCCGAGGGCTGGAACAGCAGTTTATGGAAAGAGTAAGTATATTGGGCTTCCGCCACGAATGTCTTGTCGTCCGTAGCGCCATAAGCGTCGGGATTCTTGTCCGTACCGAAATAGCTATCACGGTCAATGTTTTACGCCGAAGTATAGATACCCATCCGGCGGCGGTTGTTCAGACTGGATCAGTCGAATTTCAATCTGCCGCCGTCGATCCTGTGGTTCAGCTGTTCGGCGATATCGGCCATGTGGGGTGGCTGGTCGAACTCATTGCCCCCACGGCGAAACTCGTGGATATGATGGTAAATTCAACCAACGGGTTACACAATAACAAAAAGACATCCAACATTTGGTTTCCATATTACAACCATTTCTTCTCGGTGGGGAAAATGCGGGGAAAATTCACAAAACAAAAATCGCTTAACTTGTTATAATCAACAAATTAAGCGATTTACTATGTACCCGGAGCCGGGGTCGAACCGGCACGACATTGCTGTCATTGGTGTTTGAGACCAACGCGTCTACCGATTCCGCCATCCGGGCATTTCCGCGAGCGTTACGCGGCGAATCGGGTGGACAAAGATAGGTGATTTTCGTAACTTTTCAAAAAATACGGCTATTTTTCGAAAAAGGCCCTGATTTTTTTCGCCTTTGCCGCCCCGACCAGCGCCGAAAGTTCTTCGATGTTGGCCGCACGGACCTTTTCCACCGTGCGGAAATGGCGCAGCAGGGTCTGGATCGTCTTGTCTCCGACCCCCTCGATCTGCTCCAGTTCGCTGTGGATAAACGCCTTGCTGCGTTTCTGCCGGTGGAAGGAAACGGCGAAACGGTGCACCTCCTCCTGAATGTGCGCCAAAAAGTGGAACAGGGGCGAAGTGGGACGGATGCCGACCAGCACGGGCGGAAAGCCGTAGAGCAGTTCGGCGGTGCGGTGCCGGTCGTCCTTGGCCAGTCCGGCAATGGGGATGTCCAGCCCGAGCCGCTCCAGCACCTCGTGAATGACTCCCATCTGCCCCTTTCCGCCGTCGGCGATAATGAGGTCGGGCATTTCGGCCCCTTCGGCCATCAGCCGCGTATAACGCCGGAAGACGACTTCCCGCATCGAGGCGTAGTCGTCGGCCCCCGTCACGGTCTTGATGTTGAAATGGCGGTACTCCTTGCGGGAGGGTTTTCCATCCCGGAACACCACGCACGAAGCCACCGGATGAGCGCCCTGCAGGTTGGAGTTGTCGAAGCATTCGATGTGCCGCGGCTGTCTGTCGAGGCGCAGCTCCTTTTGAACGGCATTCATCAGCCGCTCGGTATACCGTTCGGGATTCTTGATTTCGAGGTTTTTCAACTGCTCGGCGCGGTAGATGCGGGCGCTCTTCCGCGAGAATTCCAGCAGTTCGAGTTTCTCCCCGCGCTTCGGGACCGTGAAAGTCACGCCTTCGAACAGCAGCGTCGTCGAGGGCAGCAGCGGCACGATCACCTCGCGGGAGAGTTCGCCCCCGGCGATGTTTTCGACGATGTGCTGGATGGCCAGCGTCAGCATGTCGCGCTCGTCGGCCCCGACGCCCGTCGAGAGTTTCACGGTCTGCACGCCCACGACCGAACCGTGGCGGATGCGCACGAAGTTGCACCAGGCCACGTCGTCGTCGGGCAGCAGCGAGAAAACGTCGACGTCGACGATCTTCGCGCTGACGATCACCGACCGTCCGGCATAGTTGTCCAGGGCGTCGAGCCGCTGTTTGTACCGCTGCGCCAGCTCGAATTTCAGCTCCCCGGCCGCACGCGCCATCTCCCCTTCGAGGTATTGGCGCACGGGACGCAGGTCGCCTTTCAGCACCGAAACGACCATGCCGACCAGCTGCGCATACTCCTCCTCGGACTGCCGCCCGACGCACGGGGCCTTGCAGTTGCCCAGGTGGTATTGCAGGCAGACCGTATATTTATCTTTGGCGATCAACTCCGGGGCGAGGTTGAGTTTGCAGGTCCGCAGGGGGATCACCTCGCGGATGAAGTCGAGCACGCTGCGCTGCATCATCACCGATCCGTAAGGGCCGAAATACTGCGACCCGTCACGCGTCAGGATGCGCGTCGACTGCACGCGGGGAAAGTGCTCGCGCCGCACGACGATCCACGGATAGGTCTTGTCGTCCTTGAGCAGGATGTTGTAACGCGGCTGAAGGCTCTTGATCAGCGAGTTTTCCAGCAGCAGGGCGTCGGTCTCGCTCCCCACGACGATATGGCGGATCTCGACGATCTGCTTCACCAGCACACGCACCTTCGCGCTGTGCTCCTTCGACTGCACGAAGTACGAAGACACCCGCTTGCGCAGGCTCTTGGCCTTACCCACATAGATGATCGTCCCCGAGCGGTCCACGAACTGGTAGACGCCCGGCGACAGCGGCAGCAGGGCCACCTGCTCCTTGAGATCCGGTTTTTCCGTTTCAGCCATACGCCCTGCAAATTTAGCAAATATATTGCAAATCGGAAAGTCTATAAAAAGGTCGCATTTTTTGTTTAATTCGTCCGAAAATCATATCTTTGCACATCACTATTTCACTACACGCCAAGCCTATGAGAAAACTTATCCTCCTGCTCCTGTCCGGCATGCTCTCCACCGCATGCGTGGACAAAGATTACGACCTGGGAAACATCGACACCGACAACATCGCCATCGGCGACGAAGGGTCGCAGTTCCGCATCCCGCTGGTCAAGGTGCTCGTCTCGAAGGACGAGATCAAAAACAACGGCGGCAACATCGAAGAGATCTTCCGCGAAGCCGACATCTGGTTTCCCTCCCAGCTGCCCGACGGCAAATTCGTCGACCTCGTCAAATTGCAGGACAAAGACGATCAGACGTACGTAAACACGCTGCTCCGAACGCTGCGCGAGGAGATGCAGGCCAGCGACGCCAAACTCGCATCGGTCGTCGATCTGGTTTGGGACAAATACGCCGCGGAATTTCTGCCGCTTCTCAACCTGACGGCTCCCGACGAGCAAACCTTCAAGACAGCATTCAAAACCGCCTACCGCAACGACGCATCGCTGCGCGAACGGCTCGCGGACGAAGTCAGCGCATTGGCCCGCACCTACCTGACCGGCTCGCTCGGAATAGACCAGCTCGAATACGAAGTCGGCCATATCGACATCAGCAGCGACATAGTGGACATGCTCGCCGACAACCTCGACCCCGAGGGCACGCCCAACGCCAGGAACACGCTGTTCCTCTACGGCCAGATCACCAGCGGGCTGCCCCTTTCACTGCTCCTCGATCCGAGTTTTTCGCCCACGGAGATCACGTTCCAGGTCGGAGTCGGCGCAGACAAGGCATCGAACGACATTCCCCAAACGCAGCTTTTCGCCGAAGACCTGCGGCAGATCGTCGAAGGCATCACGATCCGGATTCCCGTGACGCTCACGGAATACTATCCCGGCAAAGGATTCAGCGACGACCGGTACCAGATCGTCATCAGCCTGAGCCTGCTCAAGAACGGAGGACTGAAACTCGACATCTAAACCGCACTCCATTATGAAAAAAATATACACCCTCATCGCGGCGGCGCTTCTGGCGACCGGCGCCGCAGCCCAGAATCCCACGGCCTATTTCATGGAGGGTTCGACCTTCCGCAGCCAGTTCAACCCGGCTTTCGCGCCGCTGCGCGGCTACGTCAACATCCCGGCCATCGGCGGCGTGAACATCAACGTGGGCGGCAACATCGCCGTGGACAACATCCTCTTCTCCCGCGACGGCAAGCTGGTGACGCTGCTCGACAGCTCCGTGTCGGCCGCCGACGCACTCTCGGGCCTCAAGCAGAACAACCTGCTGGGCATGGACTTCCGCATGAACGTCATCGGATTCGGCGCCTTTACCAAAAACCACAAGAATTTCTGGTCGTTCGACCTCAACGTGCGGGTCAACGAAGACGCCAACCTGCCCTACTCGCTCTTCGAATTCATCAAACTCGGCAAGGAGGGCCAGATCCGTAACTTCGGCACCTCGACGGACTCCTACCTCGAGGCGGCTTTCAGCTACTCGTTCCCGCTGATGGACGACCGCCTCTACATCGGCATCCGCGGTAAGTTCCTCGCCGGACTCGCCCGTGCGCAGGTCACCTACGACCGTTTCGACATCTCGCTCCGCGAAGACCGCTGGGCCGTTCTCACCCAGGGCACGCTGGACCTCACGGCCGCCGGGGCCAAAGTCGAAACGGACCCCGACAGCGAGACCTTCGAGATCGGCGATCTCGACTTCAAACCCACCAAACCCGCAGGATACGGCTTCGCCCTCGATCTGGGCGCCACGTACGACATCCTGCCCAACCTGCAAGCGTCGCTGGCCGTGACCGACCTGGGATTCATCAGCTGGAGCAAGAAAAACTCCGTCATGGGCGTCTCGACGCAGGAGACGGAGTTCACGGGCGCCACGGTTCCGGAAAACGCCTCGGAGCCGGTTCCGGATTTCGACCTCGAAATGCTGAAATTCAACCAGGTCGACGGGCGCAGCACGACCAAGATGCTCCGCGCGTCGGTCAACGCCGGACTCGAATACGAAGTGTGGCGCCACAAAATCGGCATCGGCCTGCTCTACACGGCCCGCGTCTGGAAATACAAGACCATGCACAACATCACCGGATCGGTCAATTTCCACCCCGTGCGCTGGTTCACGGTGTCGGGAAGCTATTCGGTGATCGACAACCGCGGCGGAGCCGTCGGCCTGGCGCTGAACCTCTGCCCCAACTGGATCAATTTCTATCTGGCAACCGACGTGCTGACTTCGAAGCACACGCCGCAGTGGGTCCCCATCAAGCAGAGTTCGATGAACGTAACGCTCGGCCTGGGCATCCCCATCGGCAAGCGGAGCCACCGCATCGCGGCCTACGTCCGCGAAGGCGACAGACGCTGACCCCACCCCGCAAACAAGCAAATTCCCGGCTCGATGAGCCGGGAATTTGCTTTGCGAATGCGTCCCGCAGGCCGGACCGGGCACCCGGACAGGCGGCCGCAGCGCGAAAAAAAACGGATTTGCCACGCGAAAAAGGCCCGCCCCTTCGGAATTTTGGACGCACCCATATCACTTTCGGGCAAAGCGATTGCAAATCCGGAAACTTTCTCTATCTTTGCCCCGTAAGGAATCCGGAAATGTTTTCCGCCATCTCCTTCATCCCCGAATACATTGCGATGGCCCTAAAATCTGTGTGAAGTTGCGTCACTACTTTTGAATTCTTCAAAAACGGGCCGTCGCAATCTTTTCTTCGCTTTCAGCAAAAACCATACCGTTTTCACCGTCGGTTTCCAGCCGCTCCAGTGCCGCGCGCGTCGCCGCACGCCCCGCCTCGAGAATCTCCTCCGAACGGTAGAACTCGAACATGCCGTAGCTGTCGGCGGGCAGCCCGACCATGATGTCGGGTTTGTACAGACGGCACATCAGCTGCGTGATGCGCTGCTGCATGATCTGCGACGAAGCGATCAGCACCTTGTAATAATTCAGCGACGCATTGGCCCGGCGGACGGAATCGGCCCCGAACCGGGCGCTGACGTCCACGGCGACCAGCAGGTCGCCCTCCTCGCGCCGCACGCGGTTCAGCGGCAGCGGGTTGACCGTGCCGCCGTCGACCAGCACCCGGCCGTCGCGGTGCACGGGCCTGAAAACCGAAGGAATCGAGATCGAAGCCCTGATGGCGTCGTACAATCCCCCGCTGTCGAGCACCACTTCGTCGCCCGTCAGCAGGTCGGCCGCCACGGCGGCGAAAGGCACGGGCATCCGCTCGATCTGCACGTCGGGGACCAGCTCCTTCATCGCCTCCATCACCCGGTCTCCCTTGACCAGCCCTTCGGTGCTCAACGCGAAATCGACCAGACTGAAAACCTTGTATTTATCGAGTGCGCGCATCCACTCCTTGAACGGTTCGAGGTACCCCGAGGCATACACGCCCCCGACCAGCGCACCCATCGAGGTCCCCGCCACGGCGCTGATCTCGAATCCCTGCCTCTCCAACTCTTCGATGGCCCCGATATGGGCCACGCCCCGTGCGCCGCCGCCTGCCAGCACCAGCGCCACTCTTCTCTTTTTCATATATTCCCTCCATTAATGCGGACCCGGACCTTGTTCCACGCATGGGTCCCGAAAAGACAACTTGCACGCATCGTGCCGCACATCTCGCGCAAACGCGACATCGGCGCGACGAACCCCAGCTCCGAGGCGTCGACCCACGGACGCACCGAAGGGTCGAACAACGCCAGGAAGACGCTGCGTCCGCCCCGGCGGTTCTCCCGCACGGCCTGCGTCACGACGGCGCTGCATCCCGACCCGAAGGGCGCGCACACGGCATCGTCGGCATTGTTGTCGTAAACGGCCCACGACACCAGCCCCGACAATATGTCGGGCGTGGCGAAAAACAGCGCCCCGTCGGCCGTACCGAAAGCCTCCGCGGCCTGCGGCGTATCAATGCGCGCAAAATTGAGCCACGCACCGGAGGCCTCCGGCACGCCGAGCCGCCCGATGAACTCCAGCACCATTTCGGGCGTCTGCTTGTAGTGCTCCTTCTGCGACACGAAGGCCGGCACGAAGGGCGGCATCGGTGCAAAGCCGGTGTAGAACTTCCCGCCCCCGCAGCCGATATTGGCGGCATTGAGGCTCACCGCCGACCCCTCGCGGGCTTCGGCCAGCGCCTTGAAAAAACATCCTTCGACTTTGGGCACGGCACGCACCGGCCCGTCCGAATACCAGAACAGCAGCGGCAGTCCCGCGGCGGGTCCGAACGCCTCGCCATAGGCGGAGGCAAACTCTTTCGCATCCATCATTCAATCCGTTATTATGTAATCCATCGCCACGTCGTGCGGCTCCGCAGGCAGCTCCCCGACCAGCTGGTGGGCAAAGCACACGCCGACTTTCACGGCGTGCACGTCCGGCCGGGCGAGGTATTTGTCGTAGTAACCCCGGCCGCGGCCGCAACGGGCGCCCGCAGCGGTGAACGCCGTGCCGGGAACGATCACGAGGTCGATCTCCGACGAGTCGCACGTCTGCGCCTCGGGTCCCGGCTCGGCGATGCCGAAAGCCCCCGGACGCAGCGTCTGCGGATCGTATTCGCAGAATCGCATCACATCCCCTTCGACGCGCGGAACCACGATGCGTTTCACGGCGCTCCACCGTGCCAGCGTCTCCGCCGTGTCCGGCTCGTCGGGAAGCGAGCAGAAAACACCCACCGTCCGGGCCGCGCCGAAAGCCTCCAGCCGCCCGGCCCGGCCGAATATCCGGCACGAGGCTTCGGCACGCTCCGCAGCGTCCATTCCGAGGTTCCGCCGGCGCATCGCGGCGCGCAGTTCTTTTTTGGTCATAAAACCCTCCTTTCAGGCATAAAATTCCCGTCCGTTTCTATTGTTATTCCGCAAACAATGGCTATCTTTGCGTGCGTAAAATAAAAGCGTCGGAACACAAATCATTAACAAATATAACAAATTAAAATCATTATGAGCTGTTTTCTATCTAATTCCTCGCTTGGCAAGAAGTTAGTAATGAGCGTGACGGGCGTGTTCCTCGTGCTCTTCATCCTCTTCCACATGTCGATGAACATCACGGCGATCATCTCGCCCGAAGCGTACAACATGATTTGCGAACTGCTGGGCGCAAACTGGTACGCGCTGGCCGGAACGGCCGTTCTGGCGCTGGGCGTCTTCGTCCACTTCCTCTACGCCGTCATCCTCACGCTGAACAACTACAAGGCGCGCGGCTCGCAGCGTTACGCCGTGACGGTGCAGGAGCCGGGCGTGGCATGGGCTTCGAAAAACATGCTCGTACTGGGCTTCATCATCCTGGGCGGACTCCTGATCCACCTGTTCAACTTCTGGTCGAAGATGCAGCTCGTGGAGATTCTGGGCAGACACGAGAACTCGCTGGGACTCGACCCCGCGGACGGAGCTTCGCTGATCGCCTACACCTTCTCGCAGTGGTACTACGTGGTGATCTACCTCGTATGGTTCGCCGCCCTGTGGTTCCACCTCACGCACGGCGTATGGTCGATGTTCCAGACCGTGGGCTGGGCCAACGACACGTGGTATCCCCGCCTGAAGTGCATCGCCAACATCGTGGCCACGATCATATTCCTCGGATTCGCCGCCGTGGTGCTCGTCTACTTCTTCTGCCCCTGCATCGCAGGCGCATGCTAATCACCCCCTTTGTAGAATAATAAACACACAAACGATATGGCTTTAAAATTAGATGCTAAAATTCCTGCCGGTGCTCTGGCCGAAAAGTGGAGCAACCATAAGACAGCTATCAAGGTCGTAAGCCCCGCCAACAAGCGCAAGCTCGACATCATCATCGTCGGTACGGGTCTGGGAGGCGCCTCCGCAGCCGCTTCGCTCGGCGAACTGGGCTACAACGTCAAGGTATTCTGCATTCAGGATTCGCCCCGCCGCGCCCACTCGATCGCGGCCCAGGGCGGTATCAACGCAGCGAAGAACTACCAGAACGACAACGACTCGGTATACCGCCTGTTCTACGACACGATCAAGGGCGGCGACTACCGCGCCCGCGAGGCCAACGTCTACCGTCTGGCCGAGGTCTCGAACCTGATCATCGACCAGTGCGTGGGCCAGGGCGTCCCCTTCGCCCGCGAGTACGGCGGCCTGCTGGCCAACCGTTCGTTCGGCGGCGCGCAGGTATCGCGTACGTTCTACGCCCGCGGCCAGACGGGCCAGCAACTTCTGCTGGGCGCCTACGCGGCCCTCAACAAGGAGATTGCGGCCGGTTCGGTGAAGAGCTACCCGCGCCACGAGATGCTGGACATCGTCATCGAGGACGGCGAGGCAAAGGGCATCATCGCCCGCAACCTCGTGACGGGCGAGATCGAGCGCCACGGCGCCCACGCCGTCGTGATCGCCACGGGCGGCTACGGCAACGTCTTCTTCCTGTCGACCAACGCCATGGCGTCGAACGGCTCGGCCGCATTCCAGTGCTACCGCAAGGGCGCCGGCTTCGCCAACCCCTGCTTCACGCAGATCCACCCCACCTGCATCCCCGTTCACGGCGACCAGCAGTCGAAGCTGACGCTGATGTCCGAGTCGCTGCGTAACGACGGCCGTATCTGGGTTCCCAAGAAACTCGAGGACGTGAAGGCCATCCGCGCCGGCAAGCTCAAACCCTCGCAGATCGCCGAGGAGGACCGCGACTACTATCTGGAACGCCGCTACCCGGCCTTCGGCAACCTCGTGCCGCGCGACGTGGCTTCGCGCGCCGCCAAGGAGCGTTGCGACGCAGGCTACGGCGTGAACGAGACCGGTCTGGCCGTATACCTCGACTTCAAGACCGCCATCGAGCGTCTGGGCAAGGACATTATCAAGCAGCGTTACGGCAACCTCTTCGACATGTACGAGGAGATCACCGACGTCAGCCCCTACGAGCAGCCGATGCAGATTTTCCCCGCCGTGCACTACACGATGGGCGGCATCTGGGTCGACTACAACCTGATGACCACCATCCCGGGTCTCTACGCCATCGGCGAGGCCAACTTCTCGGACCACGGCGCCAACCGCCTCGGCGCATCGGCCCTGATGCAGGGTCTTGCCGACGGTTACTTCGTGCTGCCCTACACCATCGGCGACTACCTCTCGCACAAGATCCAGGCCCCGAAGGTGAAGACCGACACCAAGGCCTTCGACGAGGCCGAGAAGGGCGTCAAGGAGAAGATCGCGAAACTCCTCGCGATCAACGGCAAGCAGTCGGTGGACGACATCCACAAGAAACTGGGCCACATCATGTGGGAGAACGTCGGCATGGCCCGCACGAAAGAGTCCCTCGAAAAGGCCATCACCGAGATTCAGGCCCTGCGCAAGGAGTTCTGGAAGGACGTGAAGGTCGTAGGCAAGGAGAACGACTTCAACGTCGAACTTGAAAAGGCGCTGCGTCTGGCCGACTTCCTGGAGCTGGGCGAGCTGATGGCCCGCGACGCCCTCAACCGCGAGGAGTCGTGCGGCGGCCACTTCCGCACGGAACACCAGACCGAGGAGGGCGAAGCCAAGCGCGACGACGAGAACTTCGTATACGCCGCCGTATGGGAGTACAAGGGCATGGACCAGGCTCCGGAACTCACCAAGGAGCCGCTGAACTTCGAGTTCGTGCACCCCGCACAGCGCAACTACAAAGATTAAGGCCATTTGACGTTGAACTTTAATATCGAATCGAAACCATGAATTTTACATTAAAGATATGGCGTCAAAAGGACGCTAAATCCAAAGGCGCTTTCGAGAGCTACAAGGTGGAGAACATTTCGGCCGACACCTCGTTCCTCGAAATGCTCGACATCCTGAACAACAATCTCATCCACGAGGGCAAGGAGCCGGTGGCTTTCGACCACGACTGCCGCGAGGGTATCTGCGGCATGTGCTCGCTGCACATCGACGGACAGGCCCACGGTCCCAGCCAGGGCGCCACGACCTGCCAGATCTACATGCGCAAGTTCAAGGACGGCGCGACGATCACCATCGAGCCGTGGCGCTCGGCGGCGTTCCCCGTCATCAAGGACCTCGTGGTGAACCGTTCGGCTTACGACCAGATTCTGCAGGCCGGAGGCTTCATCTCGGTGCGCACGAACTCGGTGCCCGACGCCAACGCCATTCCGATCTCGCAGGCCGACGCCGAGGAGTCGATGGACGCCGCCGCCTGCATCGGCTGCGGAGCCTGCGCCGCGACGTGCAAGAACGGTTCGGCCATGCTCTTCGTCGCCGCCCGTGTGTCGTCGCTCGCCAAACTGCCCCAGGGCCGTGTCGAGGGTGCGCGCCGCGCCAAGGCGATGGTCGCCAAGATGGACGAACTGGGCTTCGGCAACTGCACCAACACGGGAGCCTGCCAGGCCGAGTGCCCCAAGCAGATTTCCATTGCGCATATCGCCCGTCTGAACCGCGAGTTCCTCTCCGCCAAGTTCGAGGACTAACGACTGTCGCAGCTGCGATAACAACCAGGGCCGGAGCGATGCTCCGGCCCCTTTTTATGCCGGGCGATATGCGCGTCGCGCATCCAAACAGACAATCCCTCCCGACCTCCCTTTGAAAAGGGAGGAGAGGACACCCCGCCGAACCGCGAGTTCCTCTCCGGCGCATACCCCCCCCCGAACCCCAAATTGCCGCCGTTCTAAATATAGGGATGAAAAATATTTTCAAAAAATAAGGTACTTTGTATTGCATAATACTAAAATTCGTATTATATTTGCATTGTAATAATAGTAAAACCCGCAAAACATCAAACCGCGACAATACTTTTACGACCATGAAAGAGACTGTAAACGTAAACATCGGCTCCGTGGCATTCATCCTCGACGAGGACGCCTACCGGGTACTGGGCAGCTATTTCGACGACATCCGGCGGCGTCTGCCGGAGGGTGACGCCGAAACGATGGGCGACATCGAGGCCCGTGTGGCGGAGATATTCCGCGAGCGGGTCGCCTCGCCCATGCGGGTCATAACGCTCGACGTCGTCCGTGCGACGATGGCCCAGATGGGCAGTCCGGCCGATTTCGGCGAACCCCGCGGCGCGGAGCGGTCCGAGTCCGCCGAACAGCCGCCCCTGCGCAAACTCTACCGCTCGCGCACCGAGCGTTCGATCGCCGGCATCTGCGGAGGTCTCGCCGCGTATTTCGACTCCGACCCGACGCTGATCCGGCTGCTGATGCTCCTGCTGATCCTTTTCGGCGGACTTTCGATCTGGGCCTACATCATCCTCTGGATCGTCATTCCCGAGGAGCCGGCCCGAAAATTCAATATCAACAGCAAAAACCGATAAAATCATGGCAACGAACGAAAACAGACGGTTATTCCGTTCCCAAGACAGCATTATCGCAGGCGTCTGTGCCGGCCTGGCCGAATTCTTCGGACTCGATACATCACTGGTACGCATCGCAACCCTGCTCCTGATCTTCTTCGGAGGTCTCTCGCTCTGGGTTTACATCATCCTCTGGCTGATCGTTCCCAAAGCCCCCAAAAGGTTAAACGCATAGCACCATGGCTGAAGACAACGTAAAGGCGCAAATGCGCAAAGGAATTCTGGAGTACTGCATCCTCGCCATTCTCTCCCGCGAGGACTCGTATGCTCCGAAGATCATCGCCGAACTCAAGCAGGCCGAGATGATCGTAGTCGAGGGTACGCTCTACCCGATCCTCACCCGGCAGAAAAATGCCGGACTGCTGACCTACCGCTGGGAGGAATCCCCGCAGGGTCCGCCCCGCAAGTACTACACGCTCACGGACAAGGGCCGCGAATACCTTGCGACGCTCGACGAGACGTGGGACGAACTCGTCGGACAAATACGGCTCATCCGCCACGGAAAATAACCCAAGATCAACCCTACTAAAAAACATACGCCATGAAAAAAATCCTGCTGACAGCCGTTCTGATCGGAGCCATGTTCTCCGTAAGCGCCTATGTCGTCTGCGTCGCAGCGCCGCTGCTGGGCAAAAACATCAAAGGCAGCGGCCATATCGTCACGAAAACCCTTCCCGCCCCCGATTTCGACGCCATCGACGCATCGCGCGCCGTGAAGGTCGTCGTCTCGGCCGGGGCGTCGGACATCCGCATCGAGGCCGACGACAACCTGATCGACCTGGTGGTCGCCGAAACCCGCGGCAAGACCCTCGAAGTGACGCTCGACAAAAAGGCGTCCAACATCCAGAACGCCGACATCACGGTAACCATACCGGCCAACGGCGGGAAGATCCGCTCGCTCAAAGCATCGAGCGCCTCGAAAATCACGAGCGATGCGACGCTCCGGGCCGACAGGTTCACGATCGAGGCTTCGAGCGCCGCCAAGATCAAAGCCGCGGTGGAGGCCGCCTCGTGCTCGATAGACGCTTCGAGCGCGTCGAAAATCAGCGCGGAGGTGAAGGCCGCGACCTGCACGGTCAACGCTTCGAGCGCCTCGAAGATCGCGCTCGCCGGCTCGGCCGAGGATTTCACGGCCGATCTCAGTTCGGCGTCGAAACTCGACGCCGAAAAGTTCACCGCCGTCAACGCCTCCGTCAGCACGTCGAGCGCCGCCAAGGCCGACATAGATTGCAGCGGAAAACTCACGGCCAGCGCATCAAGCGGCTCGTCGATCGGCTACACGGGCGGCTGCCGGACTTCGCTGAGCAAATCGAGCGGCGGCAGCGTCCGCAAAAACTAATCCCCGAAGCACCCGACAACCATGAAAGAGGTTAAAAAATGCAGCATCTCGGGCGTGGCGTTCACGATGGACACCGACGCCTACGAAGCTCTCGCGGCCTATCTCGACAGCCTGAAAAAGAGCTACAAGGACACGGCCGACGGCGCGGAGATCGTCGCCGACATCGAGGCGCGCATCGCCGAGCTGATCCTCTCGGCGCAGGACAACACCCGCGTCGTGGAAAAACCCCTGATCCTGAATATCATTCAGCAGATGGGCTCCGCCGAGGACATCTCCGACCAGGGCGC
>ENA-UESJ01000255-UESJ01000255.1-human-gut-metagenome-genome-assembly--contig:-NODE-255-length-29446-cov-6.924921_pt1 | contig 29446 bp, 33 predicted proteins | sample MGYA00243000_ERZ508001 | MGnify/ENA primary metagenome ERZ508001 (study PRJEB26167, sample SAMN06115479) | human gut metagenome | host: Homo sapiens | place: China:Chongqing | collected 2015-03-03... | reverse complement strand
GTTTACAAAGCCACTCATACACTTTCAGCGTTGTTTCTCTGGATTCGGAGATTTACGTTACCGGAGCGTATGTAGAGAGCGCTGACGAGCTTGATGAGCTTGGAATCCTCGGTCAGTTTGACAGGGATTTCGGCCATGGCGATACCGTACATGCTGAGATAAGTTATTATATCATCGGGCAGTCCGGTGTGGAATCCGAAAGGCTCCCGGATGAATTTGGGTGCGACATCGTGTCGCACCTGAACGCGGCGGTTCAGTACGCCGACCTGCTGGAAGAACGGCCGCTAACGATTGATTTCGGCGATTATGAGATGTCGTTTTAATCTATCAATTCTATATTGGGCGCTGTTTTTCAGATTTATCTATTGACAAATTTATTTATATGGCGTATAATAAATATAGGATATATCATATATCAATACTTGCGAAGAGGTATAATAGTGGACGAATTTGAGATTCTATTCTACGAAAAAGAAGATGGAACCGAACCTGCAAAGGATTTTTTACTAAGCCTTGATAAGAAAATGCGAACCAAAATGTTGCGTACAATTGAAATGCTTCAATACAACGGATATGAATTAAGAGAGCCTTATTCTAAATCCGTAAGCGAGGGCATAATGGAGCTAAGGGCAAAGGTGGGTTCTGATATATCCCGAGTGATGTATTTCTTTGTTGTAGGAAGAAAGGCTATTCTTACCAACGGTTTTATAAAGAAAACTCAAAAAACTCCAAAAGAAGAAATTGAACGTGCCAAGCGCTACCGTGCTGATTATCTCAGCAGAGAGGAGAATAATAATGACTAAATTTAATGATTTCCTCAATGAACAGCTTAAAGATCCTGAAATAAAAGAAGAATATGACGCCCTCGAACCTGAATTTGCAATAATTCAGGCACTTATTGACGCAAGGAAGCAGCGTGGAATTACTCAGAAAGAGCTTTCTGAAAGGACTGGCATTTCACAGGGCGATATCAGCAAACTTGAAAATGGCAACGGAAATCCGTCTGTCAGGACGCTCAAACGACTGGCTTCTGCAATGGGCATGGCATTGAAGATTGAGTTTGTCCAGAATTAAAAAAGAATATGCTTTGAAAGCCGACTTGCGGAAAATGCAGTCGGCTTTTTTAGTTATTGGGTGCGACATCGTGTCGCACCTGTTTTTTGTGAAAGCGAGGATAAAATGGCACTATACGCAAGGCAGATAAGCCCGTCCGAGCAGACCTCCCCATTCTGGGACAGCGCCGAAACGTGGGACGGCATTCTTCTTTATGAGCCGGTAAGAAAATATTCGGCAGATCCGCACTACAAAAGCGTTCTTGAGGTCTTGCAGAACTATTTCGATGTTTCACAGGACATTGCGGACAGCAGGTGCGGCGAGTACAGTTCCATTGCGGATTACATAAACGATACCTCGCCGCGCTCGGATAGCAAGCCGTACACCGCGGAACAGCTCACAGGCTGGGAGGACGCCGCAAAATCCTACAATTTCCCGAAAGCTGACGGATATAATCCATACTCCAGAACTTACGATGAAATGTGGGGGATATGCAAGGCTATGAGCCTGGTTTCCGGCGAGGAATACGACTGGCAGAATATTCACGGCTGTTGTCAGGGAGATTACAACCGGGTCATATATCCGAAGAATAGTTTCACTGAGCAGGATATCCAGAATTTTGAGTGCGAGTATTTTAATCTTGGAACGGAGTGGTGCGTTTCGGACGGCGATGAAAAGCCGGATTCTCCAAACGAGATATGCGGCGACTGTATTTACTGCCACAACACTGATATTGACAGCATTCGCAGGGAAATCGCCGAATACTTTGAATGCGAGCCGGGTGATGTTCACCTTTATTCGTACCACGAAAAGACCGTCTGCTACTTTGAATCAGAGCAGGACGAGGAAGAATTCGGCATGGAGATGTAGCAGTCAGGTGCGACACGGTGTCGCACCTCCGGAAAGGAAAATAAAATGGACATCTACAAAAGTAGTCTTAAATACGCAAAAGAAAACGGCGAGCTTGAACGGTACCGCGAAAGCATGAATCTGTGCGATGAATGCGGGACGTTTATAAGCCATTCCATCGCCGAAAATTTCAACAATAATTACCTTGATGTTAAAAAAGTCACTGCAGAAGCCGCCGGGAAATACGGCTTTGAGCGTGCATTACTCATGCTTGCGCTACGCGTTGACAGCCTGAAATATGACTGGCGTTTCACCGCCGATAACAAGGAATGGGCGCAGAAGTTACTTGCTGACTATCCCAATGCCGAGGAAATCCGGAAAACAGCAGACAGGACGCTCGGAACGGCTCACCCGGTTCTTCTTAACGCCGTGACGGAAGAATTAAGGTCCGATTTCCGTGAGAGGAATAAGCAGGAAATCGAGGGCTACCGCATTGTTCAGAGGATCCGGACTCCCAATTCTGAATTTGTCCTCGGGCAGAACAATAAAATGCCGGGCTGTTATGTGACTTGGTACAACTCCGACCACAACGGCGGAATTTCCACGGTATGGGGACATTATTTCACCTCAAACGATTCGCAGAATAATCTTGTTTCAGCATACCGCGACCTGTTCTCCAGAGCGCTTTCTGACGTAAACCAGCACACCCGTTTTGAAGAATTTACTCCGAAAATTGGCTCGATTATCCGAACCGTAAACGGCGAGGATATGCAGTTTGAACTGACTGACGAGGAATGTAACGGAATCTGGGATATGGTCGAACAGCAGAATGTCGAGAGCCATTTTGCAGACCTGCTCAGCGAAAACGGATTTGATGTAAATTCCGCAGATGTAAAGAAAGTGATTACTGAAATGGCGTCGCAGTACCGCGAGGATTTCGGTTTCGGCGATGACGAGGAGTTTCAGGGATACATAAGCGAGCGCGATGACGACCTAAAGGAGCATCTTAATTCCGAGATATTCGGCGATGTGTACGTTGACAATGTTGCTTCAGATTATACAGGCAGGATTATGATAATCCGTCCGGAATATTTCGGTTCGCGGAGCTTCACTCCCGATGAACAGTTATTCCTTGCGCAGTCCGGACCGGGCTGTGACCCTAAAGAATACGGCGGCGCGGTAAACGGTGTATTTCTGTACGACCGCGAGGAAGCCTCCATCACAAGCGACTGCTTCCTCGGCGCAATGCGTGAAGAACACATTCCGATGTGGGCAAGAGAAGCCCGCGATGATATTTCCGAGGAATATGACGAACAGCCAGAGATGTAAAAGCGCAGAATCTCCAGAAAGGAACCCTATGCCGCAGTATAAATACTCCCGTGACGACTACTACCGCCTGACTAACGCTCCATGTCTGGACGTTGCCAAGGCTCTCGGAATGGAGATAAACGAAAGGGAAAGCGACCGCAAAAGCTGGAAGATAAAAGGCGAACAGGGATTGTGCATTTACCGCGAGGGAAACGGCTGGTACCGCTTTTCGGACGGGCGGCATGGATTTCCTATCGACCTCGTAAAAGACAAGCTCTGCTGTTCTACGGAACAGGCGCTTGATTTCATCGCCCGGTATGTCGTGAACGGAGTTTCCGAGCAGGTGAATATTCCTCGCCGGACTGCCCCGCCAGAGCCTGAGAAGCCGAGTGAATTCTCGCCGCCGGCACACGATATTTCGCCAAAGCGCGTCATGGCATACCTCATAAAGACAAGAGGTATCGACCCGGAAATCGTGAAAGCAATGATTCAGCAAAAGATGATTGCCGAGGACTCCGTTCATCACAACTGCCTGTTTTTCGGGCGTGACGAAAACGGAGTGATACGCTCCTGCGCGCTCCGGGGTTCAACTGACGTGAAATTCCGCGGTGAAGCGCCCGGAGGCGATAAGTCCTGCACATTCGCTATGGTGGGACATAACGATGTGCTCCGGCTGTTTGAAAGCCCCATTGACGCAATGTCGCACGCCACTTTTACAAAGCTCCTCGGAAAAGACTGGACAGCTGACCACCGGCTCAGCGTGAACGGCAGCGGAAACTACGAGAGCATAAAAAGATACCTCGCGAACCACACGGAAATAAAATCCGTGTGGTTTTGCTATGACAGCGACCAAGCTGGATGCGACGGTGCGGAAGCCTCTAGCGTTCGGATTTTCGAGGATTTCCCGGACAGAGAATTATCGGTGATGTCCTGCTCCCCCGTCAAAAATAAGGACTGGAACGAAGCTCTCCAGCTTTACCGGGTTTTGGAGAGCCACGGAGTTACGGTCCGTGAATTTCTTGCTCCCACGGAATTCCGGAGCATTCCGCCCTCGGACTGCGATGAGAACGAATTTGATTTTGAGCCGTAGTGCGACACCGTGTCGCACCTGAAAACATTCTTTTTTCGGAAATTTTCACTCCGTACTTTGTACGGCAGGAATAGTGCGGTGTACCGCCCTACTGAACAGCGCAGCACCAAAGGTGCTGCCGTCGGTGTACCGAAATAATCAAGACACTTGATTTAGTGTCACCATTTTCAGAAAGGAAAACCATGCCTAGAAAGAATCCGGAACGTTCTGTCGTTCTTCCACAAGAGATGGCTGAGGCGCTTGACAGCTACTCGGCTAAAAAAAGAATAACCACTTCTCAGGCTATCAGGCAGTTTATTGAAAAGGGACTTTCGATTACAAGCTATGAGCAGAGCCAGACCGAGATACGAAATTATATTCGCGAAGAAATCGAAACGGTAATGCCGATAGTAATGAAAAGGTACATGGAACGGCTCATAGCCATGCAGGCTGTTTCAACAAGAACGTCTGCCGCCGCATTGCAGTGCTGTGTTTCCGTGCTTGCTGAAAATTATATCGACAGTGCAACTCCGGAAGAGATACTTGCCAACGCCCTGCGGCAGTCCTGCCGAATAACTAAAACCAAGCCAAAATCTGACGAGGAATATCTGCGGGAAGCCCACGAATGGCTGTCCGCCGAGCTTGATACGCCAAACGACAAATAACGGTGCTCCCACAGAAAGGCGGTGAACCCCATGCCTAAAATAATCTACAAACAACAGCACGTTGGCAGTAACGGGCGGAAATTCTCTCCGTCCCGGAACGCTCATTATGTTAAGTACATCGGCGAGCGAGAGCACGTTCTCAAATTCTCTCACGAATCAAATCTTGTGAAATACATGGGTGAACGTGAGCACGCCACCAGGCATTCTGACAACGGGCTTTTCGGATATATTAACGGCAGTTTTTCGGACAATTACAGCACGTCCGAAATGCAGAATTATGTCCGAAAAATCTCAACTTCTCACCGCAATGTATTCCACAGCATTTTTTCGTTCACTCCGGAAAGCGCAGAGGAAGCCGGACTGCGGACGCTCATCGACTGGGAGGAATGGGTGAAATTCCATATCTGCGATATCTCAAGAAATATGAAAATGAAGCAGGAAAATATCGAGTACCTTGCGGCGGTTCACCTAAAGGAGGGACAGCCGCACGTTCATATTATATGGTGGGACAAGGCGCAGGAGATTCTTATAAACAAGGTCGATCCGGTGATTTGCGACCAGATACGGATAGATGTTATCAAAAGCACCTATCACGATCAGTTCGTTGAACTCCACAACAAGGAAAACAGCCTTATTAAAGAGCTTCGCCGACAGGTCGGACACAATGCCGCTGGAGCGCTTTCGGATACGGAAAATGACGATTTCACGGAAGCTATTTTTCAGAAGCTCACAGCGATTCGTGAAATGCTCCCGCCGAAAGGACAGGTGGTTTACAAGCTCATGCCGAAACCAGTCAAGCAGGAGCTGAATTCGCTGACGCATTTTATGATAGACAATATTCCGGAATTCCGCAGCCTGTACGTTGAAATACTTGACTGCCGCCGGGTCTACAACGAAATGCTCCACAGCGATGACAGCGGTTACGGAAAGCTCCAGATGGCGGCGTACATGGGAAAGGTGGTCGATGAAATCGAAGCTGGAGTTGGAACCACGATTCTTTCGGCAATTCTCAGGGCGGTCAAGGATAAGGCGAAAAATACGCCCGAACGAGATTACCGCCATTCGGAATGGCAGAGGCAATGCACAGTTCAGCTGATATCCTCTGTCGGAAAACTGCTCGGACAATTCTCAGACAACAGCCGCGACAGACTGCATGACGCTTCAAATCAGGTTTTCGGGCACGGCGACCTCAGCAAGGAGCAGATTCGCGAACTCCTGCTGAAAAAGCAGGATAAGGAAAACACTGCTGAGATGTGACAGGTGCGACACGGTGTCGCACTTCCATCTTACCCCCATTTAGCAAAACTCACAAAAAACAAAAAGCAGATTTGTAAATAGTTTTAGCAATAAACTAATTGACAACTGCTTTCTTTTATGGTAATATATACTCAGGAAGAATACACACCCTAACAGGAGGTTCAAATATGACACGCTTAAAGACTAACACACTCAGAACTATTTCAGCGGCAATGCTCATTTCAATTCTTGCTGCAGTGACCGGCTGTTCAGACAGAAAGCCGGATATAGATTACGACCTTATCGGCGGAACTTACGAAGCCGGCGAGAATGAATACAAGGTTCAGATTTTCAGCGACAGCTCGGATACAACCGTGGAAGCTCCCGCAGAATCCGAAGCAGAAGCGACGACCGGTTCCACTCCCGAAACGACCAAATCCACCACGACTAAGCCGGCGGTGACTGTATCCACCAGCAAAGCCACTACTCCGGCACAGACAGTCCGCACTGATCTGCCGAAAGTAACGGCAGAGCCGCAGTACACCACAGCTTCTACCACGGCCACAAAGCCTAAGCAGATCGAACCAACGGAAATCGAAACGGACGAAAACGGCTTCCCGGCTAATCCACAAAACGGAGATAAATTCACGGACAGCACCGGGCAGGAATATATGTACAACAGTATTTTTGAACGGTGGGTTCCCGGACACAGCGGAAACGTGAATATGCAGGAGTTTCCTGATAACTATGGAGAAATAGGCTCCGGTCAGCAGGTGCTTCACTAATCTGAATATGCTAGGTGCGACACGGTGTCGCACCTTTCTTTTTGGAGAAAGGAAACAGATGAAGTTCAAAAAACAACTCACGCGAATCACGGCAGGAATGATAACCTTGATATTATGCACCACCAATGCCTTTGCCGGACTCAACCTTGGGAATGCAGACGGAACAGGTTTTTCAAGTGGTACATCTAATAATTACTGGGGTGTTCATACTGACAGCGGAACATCGCTCAATGATACCGAGGGCTTGCGCGTAACTGTTTACGATTCTGAATCAAACAGCAAAGTTTTCAATACGATTGATATTTCCGGAAACGCTAACATTTCTGCCGTATCAGATATGAATTATTTTGCTGACGGTTCGGAGCTTATTCCAAAGACAACATGGCTTAGCTATGTAGGTACAACATACAACAGTTTAAGCACCAATGACATGATTCGCTTCAACAATGCCGTTACAGATAGGAACTGCTTTGGTGATGGGTATTCTGTTAAGTATGTTGAAGCTCTCTCCAGCATTGATATCATCTCAATCAACAACAGCTCACACCTTGAAGAAATAAAGGCTCTGCTGAGCGAAGAAAACTTTCTGAAAAACCTCTGCGACCTCATGTCCGGAATGGAATATGAAGATATAATCCAAGGGAAATACAAGCTCGCTTTTGAGCCAGTAGCCTACTTCCGCTACAACGGTCAGAACTGGGTGATGAGTGCAACGGAATGCGGTCTGCTGAACAAGTACATGAAGAATTATTTTTCTTCCGCATGGAACAGCACGAATAATCTCCGTGCGCTTCTCGGACCACTTACGCACTCCAACCTGCCGCGCTCTGCTTTCCTTGAAAACAAGGACCTTGGGATTTCAGTGTATTCGCCTTCCACAAGCGACTACTACAATGGAAATTCCAACTACAACAGCGATACCTGCATTATCCGATGTATGGGAATAGGCGTTCTAACCGGAAACAGCGATGATGACGATGACGAGGTGGAGGAAGGCACAGCCGCCGCGGAATACCACACCGACACGGACGTATACACGTCTTTCTATGCGGTGAATATCGGCGATACGCCGTTTATCGGGAAATCCTCATTCAGCATTTTTGACAGCGGAGGCGATACTCCCAGAATGTACGAACAGCTCAAAGAGGAAAACAAGGAACTTATCAAAGTGACCGGAAGCCAGTCGGGCGTTTCGTACACCTACGCCTATACCTCAGATGAGCTTGAAACAGTACACGCTGACGAGGACGACCGCATAAAAATTTTCGTTGACAATCCCGCTAATGTCCCGGACGAGGACGGGAATATGCCGTATGTTTCGCCGTATAAACTGCTCGGTTCATACAAGCACGGCGATGAAATCAATCTCGGCAGTTCGTTCAAGGGAACAGTCGTGTATAAAATTAAATCCACGTCCGGCTCTACCCTGAAATCCGGCACGGTTGAAATAACCTGCCCAGCCGGCGGCGAGGAAACTATGGGCTGGATAAAGTGGCATACTCCGAGCCGCGAGCAGTCCGTAATAATAACGCTGGAATCCAGGCGCGACACCCTGCTTCTTCTTGACGAGGACGGAAACCAGTGCGACAAGCTGACCATCAATGCGGATATCGTAAAGGTCAAGGAATCCACTCCGCCGGACCCGCTGGTTTCGGATACCAAGCCGTCATGGCAGAAAGTATATTCGCAGTCCTCCGTGCAGGAGCGTATTTCCGGATATGTTTCCGGCGACAGCGTTCAGGAACTTAGCTGGTACACCTGGTCGATAGGCGCAGGCTGGTCGCAGAGTTCAGACTACGACAGGCGCAGAGTTAAAATCATAACCGGCGGCATGACGGACCCCTCCAGTCAAACACCGTACTGGGGCGCAGAAACCGAAAACCAGGATGTTACCCTATACACATGGGGCGTGGATAATCGGTATTACCCAAGTGCGACTGCCTCAAAAACAATCGGTTCGTTCCATACCGGAGCCGTGTATATCTCGACTTCGGATATCCAGCTTGAAAAAGTGACCTACTCGGTATCCATGTCGGCGGAAGCCGTGATATTCCCGTCAGATTACTGCAAGACCGCCACATACAGCGAATCCAGCGGAAAATACACAATGAAATCCGGCTATGGAATACAGATAAGCGTTGACGCTCACCTCTCCGGCGATACGCAGTACTGCACCGGAAGCCAGATTGCAAATGTGCTGTTCCCGGAGTTCAACTACAACCGTCACAGCACCACACTTTACAACCGCCTGCTTGAAAAATCGGGCGGCAGTTTTGTTTTCAAGAAGAATAAATATTCGACTTACAATGACCGGGTTCATTTCACGCCGATTTGGTTCCCGGACAGGAAAAACTACACTGTCTATGTCGAGGTTTTCGACGTGTGGTGTCCGGCTGGTCAGCTTTCGGTAAGGCTCACAGACCAGATATTCATTAATGGCAACGTTTATGACGACTGGCACATCGCGCCGACAAAGCCTTGATTTTTCTTTTTGAATATGATATACTGTAATTAGAAAGGTGGTGTTGTTATGGGTAAAATCTATACGATCGATGAGATAACTGCTGCGGTAAAGCCGATAGCTGAAAAATACGGAATTGATAAGGTATGGCTGTTCGGTTCCTATGCCCGGGGTGAAGCTACGGAAAAAAGCGATGTTGACTTGCTGATATCGTATCAGAATCTTATTGGAATGTTTGCACTGGGTGGTGTTTATTCCGATATGGAGGACGCCTTTAACAAGCCAGTTGACATTGTTTCAGAACGAGCATTAACGGCAAGTTACGCCTCAGTTAGCTCCAAGCAGCTATTGATGAATGCAAGAAAGGACGGTATTCAGATTTATGGCAAAAAGCAATAAGTCAATCCTTGAGCACATCTTATCGTATTGTAATGAAATACAAACAACAATGTTACGGTTCGGGGATAATCTGGATACATTCATCAATGATATAGATTATCGAAAATCAGTATCTCTCAGCATTCTTCAGATTGGAGAGCTTGCTGGAAAACTTTCTGATGAATACAGACAAAGTACTACTGAAATGCCCTGGCGACAAATTCGTGGGCTAAGGAATATAGTTGCTCATTCATATGGCGAAGTGGATTTTGAAATGATATTCAGCATTGCACATGATGATATTAGTCATCTGAAGTTGTTCTGTGAACAGGAACTTAAACATATGGAACTTCTTAATGCAAGTGGCATGGAAACAGAATCCTATGACGAAAATGAATGGGGACAATGATGTCGTATTTGCCCCATGGTGAGACAGTTAAAAAACAAACAACTAAGGCACAGCGTAATTAAATTATGCTGTGCCTTTTTATATCTAAAGGAGAATTTATGAATGACCACTCACGGAAAATACTGCGATTTTAATTTCTATGTAACCAGCTTAGACGCAGAAAATGGCTATGCCGCCACCGAGCCTATGTCCTCCGGACTTTCGCTTCTGGAAGCGGTTTCGGAGTTCTATAAACGCTGCGGAAGATATCTGTCAAGCACAAATATCATGCTCGGCGTTGAGTACACCACCAGCCGCCGCGACCTCGAACCAGCCGGAAAAGGCGCATCAGACCTGCTCCAGCGCGTAAGCGGACATCTCCATCTTTCAAAAGATTACGAGCAGTCCGCAGTGCTTTCGCTGGAGGGACTTATCGCAAATAATGCCGTATCATTTCTGAAACAGCAGAGCGAGCGTTTCTACGAAATAAGCGATAAATACACGGCAGAATGCGCAAAGTTCATTTCGGATAACCTGCCAGAAATCACGGACGAACCGGAAAAGTTCTCCGAGCTGATATCCAGAGCCACAGAAGAATACGGAATTGAGCGCTGTAAGGCTGTCTTTGCAAACGAATACCGCCTGACAGACCAGCAGTTACTCACCCCGGAAACAGCAGATTATCTCGCGAATATACCCGCCGACCAGAATGACAGATTCCGGATAAACTCGCCGCCGATAGTTCTTGATATGCTCACCGCCGCCATTCGCAAGGTCGAGGGACTGTCCGAAACGGAAACAAAGCTGTTCCGTTCCGGGCTTGTGAACGGCGACAGAGAGCGGGTGCAGAGCCAGTCCACGCAGGTCAAAACCGAGATAGAACATCACGCTTCCCTCGAAGAACATGGGCTTGTTCCGGACGACCAATGGAGTATGTAATGGAAGAACTGAAATTCCTGTCAGCCGCCGTTCTGGCGCTGATACTAGCCGTTTCCTGCCAGAATGAATACGATCCCGCCGCCGGTTACAGTCAGATGTACGGCGGCGCTGTTATTTATGAATGGCGGCTGGACGCGGTTTCGCTGTATTCCCTAAAGGGCATACGGCTTTGAAAGGAGGCGCTGATTGAGCAAGAAAATATCATACCGAATACCTGTCTGCATTTTCATTTTTGTGGTCGGGAGCATAACCGCCCTGCTGTTTGCCAGCGTGCTAAACGATGTCCTCACGACCGGAAGCATTTCAACAGATTTGACGGATTTCTCAACAATCTTTTCCGGCGTATTCGGCGGAGAAAAGCCGAGAAAGCTGTATCTTCTGCTGGAGGCTCTGGTGGTACTGCTCTGCGTGGTGTATTTTGTCTGCGCCGAACGGACGTATCAGACCGACACATACAAGGTCACGGATAACATCTCTGTCCCGGTCCCAAGCGGTCAGGGACAGCATGGAACGGCATGGTTCATGTCGAATAAGATAAAGCGCAGAGCGTTTGACTACATCAGAATTTCCCCTGCCGACCCACTTATTTCCCGGCTGATTTCAATCGGCGAAAACCGATACAGAGCCATCGAAAACGGAGAAGCATTCAATCCGCCAAAAGCAGACCAGACGCTCACGCACAGCGCCGGAATAGTCCTTGCAAGAGAAATGTTCCGCGGAACGGAGCGCCTGCCCTGCATAACGGACGATTACCACACGCTGACTATCGGCGCAACGCGCTGTGGTAAGTCACGATGTCTGGTATTGCAGTCGATATGCGCTCTTGCGCTTGCCGGAGAGGGCATTGTCGCAAACGATCCCAAAGGAGAACTGTATCATTATACGCACAGCTTTCTTGAAACGCTTGGTTACAAAGTCCACGTTATCGATTTCAATACGCCGAAAAAGTCCGACCGATACAATCCGCTTCAGTCTATAATCAACGCCGTGAACGAGAACAGAATCGACGACGCGCAAAACTGCGTCTGGGAATTCGTAACCTTTCTGGTCGAGAAGAACGACCATTCCGAACCTATCTGGACCAACGGCGAATGTTCCGTAATTGCCGCGGCTGTAATGTGCGTGGTCTACGATAATCAGAACCACCCGGAGTTCCAGAACCTCACGAATGTTTACAACTTCATTGCGAATATGTGCAAGACCGTGAACAAGGTGCTTCCCATTGACGCATATATGGATAAACTGCCCGATTCCCACCCAGCGAAAAAGCTCATGGCTATTGCAAAGCTGGCACCTGACAAGATGGGCGGTTCGTTCTATACGGCGGCTCTGACGACCCTGCGGCTGTTCATCACGAACGATATCTACAGCATGACAAGGGAGTCAGAATTCTCGCTTGCAGACGTGGGTACGAAGCCTAAGCAGGCGCTGTTTTTCATTCTGCCCGACCAGAAAACCACCTTCTACCCCATTGTCACCCTGCTGGTTTCACAACAGTACGAACTGCTTGTGACCTACGCCAAGAAATGCGGAAACCGGCTCCCTCACCGCGTGAATTATATTCTTGATGAATTTGGAAACTTTGCGGCTATCGACAAATTCCAGACGAAAATGACCGTTGCCGGCGGCTATGGAGTGCGCTGGAACCTGTTCATTCAGGACTTTAATCAGCTTATTGATGTGTACGGTCAGGAAGTCGCAAAGATAATCCAGGGCAACTGCCACTACTGGATATATCTCCATTCGCAGGATAATTCCACGAACGAGGAAATCTCAAAAAGCATGGGCAAATACACCACGTCGACCTACTCTCTGGGCGGCTCCACGCAGAAATACGCCGCACCGTCCAGCTCGACAAATATCCAGCTTTCGGAGCGCAGTCTGCTGAACCCGGACGAGGTTGCGAAAATACAGCGCCCGTATCAGCTGGTGATTTCTACGAATGCTCCGGCAATCATGTATTCGCCGGATATTTCACAGTGGGCTTTCAACGCCATGCTCGGCATGGGCGATAAAGCGCATAACACAAGGCTTATCGAACTTGACGAAAACGCCCGTCCTGAACGCGGCGGCAAGTCCACTGAACAGCTTTTGTGGAAGCCCTGGGAGGAGATTTTAAGGGAAAGCTCCGCACAATCTGCGGCGGCAGTCCCAAGGCGCTCCGAATCAGTGCTTGACAATAAACCACCATACTTTAGAAGGGAGGCGAAATTCAGATGAAGAAACTCAAAAATACCGCCGCGGCGCTAACTGCGGCAGTAACGTCCGCGGTGATTTCCGCTGCGGCAAACGCCGAGGGCGGACTTGCCGCTTCAAAGGCGGTGACAGGCACAAAAGCTCTGCTGAACGACATTTCCAACATACTGCTGGTAGTTGCTCCGCTGGTCGGCACAGCCTGCATCGTGTACTTTGCGGTGCGCCACGGTGCCGCCGAGGAAATGGACCAGAAAAAGTGGAAACAGCGCATGATAGTCGCGGCTGTATCGGTCGTAGTCGCGGTAGTCGCTTCGGCGCTCATAAACGTGCTTGTCGGCTACTACCAGTAAAGGAGAACTGCATGAAATACACATCGGGACAGCCGCCGGGCCGAAAGCTGTTCCCTCAATGACACAGATAAACGGAGGTCAGCAACATGAAAATAACCTGCAATCCCAAGTCTGTCCGCATAACCGCCGGACAGAACAACCGCCTTGCTACGGCAAGCATAACTCTCGACAATGCCTTTGTAGTTCGTAACATCAGCGTGATGAACGGCTCCAAGGGCATTTTTGTCAATATGCCGAGCCAGAAAGGCGTTGACGCCGAGGGGAACACAAAGTATTTCGATACCGCGTTCCCTCTCAGCAAGGAACTCCGCACCGAGCTTTCCAATGTGGTTATCGGCGCATATCAGCAGAAGCTCGCGGAGCTTCAGAACAGCGCTTCCCAGCGCGACAGCGAACCGCCCGAACAGGACGAAGATTACACAAACGAAATGTTTTGACAACAGGAGGAAACACAATGAAGAACATCAGAAACAAGCTCACTTTCAAGGCGCTCACTCTCCGCGAGGCGGCAAGGGAGAAGGCTCTCGCGCTCAGGGCAAAGGCGCTCGACACCACCGGCGAGGGCTACGTTGACACGGCGGTAAAAATCATCATCGCCGTTGTTATTGGCGCTCTGCTCATGGCTGGACTGGTCGCGCTTTTCAACGAGGTCATCATGCCCAGAGTAAACACCGAGGTCACAGAGCTTTTCGACGCCGCAGGCTGATGGATCGTTCTGCCCACCGCTGGGGCGCGGTTTCCTGCCGCGCTCCGTTTCGGCGGTCCGGAGGTGAAGCATGACTTTTATAATTATTTCGCTGATCGTGGCTCTGCTCGGAGGAATAGTGACGCTGTTTTTCAGCTCCGAAATGGTGGGCGAGCTTTACACCACGGTATTTGACTGCGGACAGTACCTCACGACTGTTTCGGGAGTTGAGTTTTTCAGCCTGCTCATGCCGGTTTCATACGGCTTCGGGATAAGCCTGATAATCCTCAAATTCCTGAAGAAAGCCTTTGATATCTACGTCCTCTGGACTGACGGCGACCCGGACGCAGACCCGTTTCTGCTTCTCACGAATTTTGTCCGCGCAGTCGGAACGGCGCTGATATTTCAATGGCTGTACGGCCTTTTCGTCGATATCTGCCGCGAGATAACAAACACGATAATTTCCCAGATAAACGGCGGCACGGACATGACCACCGAGTGGGTAACTGCGATAACCAGCATGGGAATAGTTCCGGCGATTGCCGGGCTTATCTTCGTTATCTGCTGGCTGATACTTTACTTCTCGTTCATGGCGAGGGGTATTGAGATGATGGTAATGCAGATAGGCGTTCCGCTTGCCTGCGTGGGGCTTCTGGACAACGACAAGGGAGTTTTCCGGGCGTACATAAACCAGTTCGTAAAGGCGTTCGTGACCACCATCGTGCAGATAATGCTCTGCAAGATCGGTCTGTCGCTTATGCTGAACGCTACCATCATTTCCGCTTCAAATATCTTCTGGGGAATCGCCTGCATGATAGCCGCAATTTCCATGCCCAAGATACTGCGTGAATTCCTTGTACCCACCACCGGCGACGGCAGGATAGGCACGACCGTTTCACAGACGGTACACATCGCTTCAATGGCGAAGAACATCATTGCAAAGTAGGTGGGATATGGACACGATAAACACGCTGAGCGTATGTATGCAGGGCATAATCTCCGCCGGGCTTCTCATGCGGATAATCTTCTGCGCCGTCCGGCTGACGCATGAGGAGGAAGAATCCGGGCGTTACCGCAGGCGCATTAAAAATTCACTGGTAATGCTGGTGATTGCACAGCTCATTTTCCCGCTGAAAGAACTGCTGATATTTTATTTCGGCTCTGGTTACTAAGGGCAACACCGCACAAAGACCATTTATTGGATTTTGTACGTGTCTTGCTTGCATCTTTCCCGTCATATTGCACAATTCGTCCTTGCAAGGCGACAGCCTTGCCGCGTCCTCATTGTACAATCTGACGAAAAATCTGACTACGCAATACACGCACAATCTTTGTGCGGTATTGCCTAAGGAGAACAGCATGGACGACAAAATCATCATACCCTACGGACTTACAATGGAGCAGGAGTATTTCCCCGGATTCGGGAGCCGCGAGCTTCGCCAGTTTCTCATAGGCGGCGCGGCTTCCGCGGTGCTGGGAGCGCTCCTGCTCATCTTTTCCGGACAGCTTCTCGCGCTCATCGTCTGCATAATGACAGGCGCTTCCGGAAGCATTATGGCGGTCCGCAAGGACCCATACACCCGAATTTCCGTTGTAACGCAGATCGGAAATATGATAAAATTCCGGCACACACAGCAGAATTTTCGGTACGTCTACAAATCGCCGTGGGAACAGAGCTGACGATATTCACACTGCTGTGCGTTTACTTTTTCGGGATATCCCGGCAGGACATACAGCGGCGTGAGATATCCAACTGCGCCCCGGTGGTGCTTATTCTCGCAAGTCCGTTCATCAGCACAGTTCCGTTTCCGGAGCGCATTCTGGGACTGTTCGGACTGCTTATCCCGCTGGCGGCGGTCAGCATTATAACGAACGGCTTCGGCATGGGAGATGTAAAGCTCTGCGCGGCTTTCGGCTGGACGCTGGGAGCGTTCACGGCTTACTGCGCCCTTGCCGCCGCGCTGACCGCCGCCGTCCTCGCGGGAAAAATCACACATCAGAAACGACTGCCGCTTGCGCCGTTTTTATGCGGCTCAGGTATGGTGGCAATCTTAATTATGGAGGCATTTCAATGCTGAAAAACCGTACTCTTATCGGCATAATCCTGATCGCCGCGGCGATAGGGCTGTGCTTTGGCATTTCGCCGCTTTTCAATTCTATACTTTCAAGCAAAACTAAGATAATCCGGCTCAAACAGGACATTCCGCAGGGCGTTCAGATAACCGGCGCAATGCTGGAAGCCGTTGAGGTCGGCACACTGAACCTCCCGGCAGATATGCAGAACGACCCTAGGCAGATAATCGGGAAGTATACAGTTTCCGCAATGTTCGCCGGGGACAGCTTTACGGACAAGAAACTGTCGGATTCCATAGACACCTCGGACAGTCTGCTCCGTCAGCTCAAGCCGAACGAAACCGCAATGTCAGTCACCGTGAGGTCGCTTGCGAACGGACTTTCCGGAAAGCTCCAGCAGGGAGATATTATCCAGATCGTTTCCGTTGACGAGGACAACAAGGCGCAGATCTACGAGGAACTCCAGTATGTGGAGGTGCTTGCGACCACCTCGGATAAAGGCTCCGATGACACCTACCGCGACGGTGAGGTCAACGCAGACGATGAGGACAGCGGCGGCCAGTCCCTTTACGCGACTGTTACGATAATTTTACAGGACAGGGCGCAGGCTCTACGGCTTGCGGAATGCGAGAACACCTCGCTCCATGCGGTTTTCGTCACCAGAGGCGACGAGAAATTAAAGGCAGAATGCCTGAAAGCCCAGCTTGAGCTTCTCACCGGAGAAATATCCACGGCGGAAACTGACGGCACCTCTGAACCCGAAGAAACCCCCGAACCCACGTCAGAAAGCGAGGAAAGCAATGGATAACAGCATCATCGCAGTTTACGGCAGTCCGGGGAGCTACAAAACCACGACTGCGCTTTCGCTGGCACGTTGCATTGCTTCAAGGGGGAGCAATGTCGTGATAGTCGGAACAAGCACCATAAAGCCGCTTCTGCCCATTGCAGTGCCGTTTGAGAGCAAGTTCAGCGGTTCGCTCGGAAAGGCGCTTTCCGCCGTGGATTTCGACCGTGACGTGATTCTCAAAAATATATTCATGGCGACTGACAAAATCGGGATACTGTCCTACAATATCCGCGAGAACAGCAATTCCTACGCGGTCGTATCTCCGGACAGAATGGACGACCTGTTCATTCAGCTCCGCCAGCAGATGGGCGCGCAGATAATCGTGGACTGCACCTCTGACATCGTAAACAGCAAGCTCACTGCCAAGGCGTTAATCAACGCCACGCACGTTGTGGAGCTTCTCACCTGCGACACCAACGGGCTTGTATTCGACGGCTCGCAGGAGCCTATCCTCCAATCTGAGCAGTACAATTACCGTGACTTTATCCGGCTCATGTCGCTGAATTCCACGATAAAGCAGGACGAAGCCGCAATGAAAAACGCGCTCGGGCGAATCTCCGGCACGATACCCTACTGCCCGAAAGCCGCCGAGTACCTCAATCAGGGAACCCTGCTGACAAAAGCAGTGGACGACCGCACTTACAATACTACAATAAAATCCCTCGCGGAGCTTGTCACAAAGGAGGTCTGAGCATGAACAATCCGTTCAGAAATCTCGTAAAAAAGCCCGCCAAGCATGAAAAGGGCGGGATAGTCGTTGCGGATTCCGGAAACGTCAAGGAAGTCGCGAAAATAATGATAGGATTTGAAGCGCTTCTCCGGGAAACGCAGTCCTATATGTCCAAAGCCTGCGGCAACAAGCTGTTTGATTCCGACCTGAAGGACGCAATGCGCCAGCTCATCAAGCAGTACATGAAGGACCACAATTACTACGTCCCGCACATGAATCTCGCCGAAGCCGCAGACCGACTTTACGTTGAAATGGCGGAATACTCGTTCCTGACGCCGCTTCTCGCCCGAAAGGATATTGAGGAGATAAACATAAATTCCTGGGACGATATTCAGATAATCCCGTCCAAAGGTCAGCAGTACAAGTATTCGGAGCACTTTTCTTCAGCACAGCACGCGGTTGACGTGGTGCGGCGTATGCTCCATAATAACAAGCTGGTTTTCGACGCTTCAAGACCGCTGGTCACTGGCTATCTTGACAAGAATATCCGAATTTCGGCCATACATTCGCTTATCGTGGGAGATGAGGTGGGAGTTTCGGTTTCCATACGAATCGTAAATCCCTGCAAGATAACAAAACAGCAGTTCATCGAGAGCGAAATGTGCACCGAGGAAATTTACGAGTTGCTCGCGATATCGTTTGTCCACGGAATTTCTCAGGTGTATGCCGGCGCGACAGGCTCGGGAAAAACCACAATTATGGCGGATATCATGAGCAATATTCCGGATCACCGCAGGCTTATCACCATCGAAAAATCCGTGCGCGAATTTGACCTCGTTAAGCGTGATGAAAACGGCGAAAAAATCAACAACGTCGTACATCTTGTGACCTACGGAAGCGACGACCCCACCCGCTGTGTAACCATGCAGGACCTGCTCACAAAGTGCCTTACCATGCACCCTGACGCGATATGCGTTGCCGAGATGAAGAACGAAGAAGCGTGGGAAGCTCAGGAAGCCGCGCGAACCGGACACACCGTACTCACGACGACCCACGCCTCCAGCGTACAGGGTATCTACCCCAGACTTGCAACGCTGTGTATGCAGAAGCATTCAACGCCGTATCCTACCCTGATTTCGTTCGTCACCGAAGCGTTCCCGCTGGCGGTATTCCTCAAAAAGCTGGACGACGGAAAGCGCCACATCATGGAGATTGCAGAGTGTCTTGGCTGTGATGAAAAGGGCAAGGTGTTCACAAAAACGCTCTGGAAGTACAGAGTGGATTCCGAGCGCATTGTTGACGGAAAGACCGTGATAGACGGGCGTTTCGTCCGGGTGAACCCCATTTCAAAGGAACTCCGGGAGCGTATGCACGAAAACGGCGTTCCGAACGACGTGCTTGACAGATTTTCGGAGGTGAGATAATGGACAGGCTGATATATCTTTTCGGCGCTCTGCTTATGTCCGGCGGAATAGTGGTGCTTCTCGGAATAACTCCGGAGGTCATGACGCAGGACATCATGTCGCTGCTTTCCCGGCAGAGGAGCCTTAAATACCTCGTCGCAAAGGCGCAGGGAAAAGTACGCAGGAGCCGGCTCCAGCAGGCTGTGATGAACGTCCGCAGCGCCCTGACCGCGACCCACTCCGAGAACAAATTCTCACTGCTGATTTCCATTTCGCTTATCGGAATATGCGCCGGATTTCTGCTGGCGGCTCTGCTTCAGAATCTGCTTCTTATACCCGTATTTTCGGGTATATGCGTGGTGCTTCCGTATGCGTATGTGAATATGCTTCTGGCTAATTATAACCGCAGGATTTCCGAGGAGCTTGAAACAGCGCTGTCGATAATCACCACGAATTACGTCAGCAACGACGACATAATCTACGCCGTGGAGCAGTCCATAGACTACATAAATCCTCCGGTACAGCAGGCATTCCGGAAATTCCTCACCCAGACTAAGCTCATAAATTCCAACGTGAAGCTCGCCATTGAACAGCTCAAGGGCGAGATAAACAACGAGGTGTTCCACGAATGGTGCGACAGCCTTATCGAGTGTCAGGACAACGTCACGCTGAAAAAGACGCTCCAGCCGATAACCGCGCGGCTTTCGGATATCCGGATAGTCAACGCTGAACTCCGCAATATGCTGATGAGTCCCCGGCGCGAACACATAATGATGGTGTTCATTCTGCTGGCAAACTACCCTATATTGTATTTCATCAACGCCGATTGGTTCAGTGTACTTTTTGATACGATATTCGGTCAGGTCGTGAACTGCATTGTGGCGGTGGTCGTTATCGTGACGGTCATTCTGGCGTATAAGTACACCCAGCCCATTCAGTACAAGAGGTGAATATGAGTATTTATAACATTGCGCTGTATGCGGCTCTGGCGGCAGTCAGCGGACTGTTTGCCGCCGGGCTGTATCAGTTCGCGCTTATTCTGCTGAAAGTCCCGTCAAGCCGCACTACCAAGGCGATAAAGGCTGTCGCCGCAAGGAACCGCCCCTCCGCCGCCGGATTCAAGAACACCTACAACGACATTTCGCTGTTTGTTTCACGGTTTATTCGGTTGAACGAATTCAAGAAAAAGGAGCTTGCGGACAGCCTTAAAATCGCGAATATCTCAATGTCCCCGGAGCTGTTCACGGCGAGGGCGCTGGTGCGTTCAGCTGGAATAATGCTGATGTCCGTGCCGTTTTTCTTTTTCCTGCCGATAATCGGACTGCTGGTTATCGTGCTGGCGGTGCTGATGTATTTTCAGGAGAAGCAGAAAGTGGATTCCTGCATAAAGGAGAAGCGGAAGCAGATAGAATTCGACCTGCCACGCTTCGTCTACGCGATATCTCAGGAAATCCAGATGTCCCATGACGTTATCTCGATTCTGGAGCGCCACAAAGACAATTTCTCGCCGTATCTCAACGAGGAAATCGAGATAACAATAGCGGATATGCGGACCGGCAACTACGAAGCCGCAATAACCCGGTTTGAGGGGCGTATCGGCAGTACAAATCTGTCGGAGGTCTGCCGCGGATTTATCCAGATGATACGCGGCGACGACACTTCGGTTTACTGGGAAACCCTCGCAATACGCTTCTCAGAATTGCAGAAGCAGTATCTACGGAATATAGCGCTGAAAATTCCGCCAAAGGTACACAGGCTGTCTTTCTTCCTGATGATGAGCATGATGTTACTATATGTTGTGGTGCTTGGCTGGGAGCTTCTCAGCAATATGGGCGTTCTGTTCGGTTAAGGAGGTTACATGGAAAAACTTCTTAGACGGCTTAAATCCACGCGCGGCGAGGGGTATGTTGACATTACCGTTGCCGTTCTGATAATCATGATTTTACTGGCGGGAGTAATTAAAATCGCTCCGGTTTTTATCACAAAAATGACGCTCAATTCCTATGCAAACGAACTCTGCCGCGAAGCTGAAATCGCCGGGCGAATAGGAACGGAAACGACCGCCCGGCTTGACCGCCTGAACGAATCCCACCCAGACCTTGACCCCACGGTAACGTGGTCAGCAAGCGGAAATATTCAGATAGGAAGGACATTCAGCGTGACAGTTTCCACGAATTATGATTTCAGCTTTTTCGTGTTCAATACCACCCCGATAACCATTTCAGCCACGGCGGAGGGAACAAGCGAGGTGTTCTGGAAATGAAGCGTCTGAAAAAACGAATGCTTGCGAACAGCGGATTTTCCTACGTCATAACCAGCGTGCTGATGATATGCGTACTTCTCATAGGCGTGGCGGTTTTCGAGGTTGTACGGCTGTATATTCAGGCTGGCGCGGTGCGCGATAAGTTCGAGGATTCTATAATATCAATGTGCGTTGAGAATTACTCCGAGATGTACCAGCCTATCCGCGAAAGCCACGCCGCAAGCTACCGATACAACGGATTCCGCTGGGTGAACAGCAGTAAGGCGAACGAGCGATATATCCGCGCTTATCTCAGCCGGGCAATGAACGCCGGGGAGATAATGCAGTGCGAAATCGTGTCGGTGAGCTTCAATGTCGAGCCGGCGGCGCTTGCTCCGACGGATACCGATTCGGCACAGAAATATGCTGTTTCCGGAACTCTGGTGGTGCGTATTCCGTACCGCTTTGCGTGGGAGGAACTGCCGCCTATAGAGATGTCGCTGGACGTTCGGTCGCAGTGGCAGGCGAAGTTCTGATGAAAGGAAAAAACAATGCAGATAGCAATAGCGTTAGTAACTCTGGCACTCTGCGGCGGGTTCCTCTGGTGGTTCAGGAAAAGCGAGAACCGCCGAAGTTTCAAGCGGAGCGAGGAAGAATCTGCCGAGCGTGAACGCAAAGCGCAGGAAACTGCACAGGAATTCGTGAATGCCCGCGACCTCGGTGAAAACTGCCTTTACACCAACGACGGGTACATTTTCGCCTATCTCAAGGTGGACGGCGTGTGTCTGGAACTACTGAGTCGGCAGGAACAGAAAGCGCTCTGCCGGCAGGTTTCCGCGGCGTTTTCGCTGGTTCGGCGGCCGTATAAATTCAGCGGAGTGAGCCGTCCGGCGGATATCTCAAAATCCCTGCAAAAGTACAGCGAGCTTGCGGAACAGGCGGTCGGCGGCAGGAAAAAGCTCCTGCTGTCCGACGCACGGTACCTTGCGAACATGGTAGTTTCCGGCGAAACCACGGAGCGCGTGTACTACATTGCAATTTGGGACAGCATTCAGAAAGCGGACGAGCGCAGCATCACATCAGCGGCGCAGGATATCGCCAAGAAGCTGAGCGAATGCGGGATAGGCGCGGAACTCATCGACCGCAACGGAATAGTCCGGCTCTGCAATCTGGTGAACAATCCGGCTTATGTCCACATTGAAAGCACTAACATCGACGAAGCCATTGCGCTTCTGGCTGTGTAAACGAAAGGAAACACGATGGTCAAAAAGAAAACGGAAATCGAAGCTCCGGCTAATGCGGCTTTGCAGGCGAGCATTACTCCGGTCGGGATAGAATTCGGCATGAACAAGCTTCGGCTTGGCGAGAATTACTGCCGGATCTACGGCATTTTCATGCTCCCGACCGAGGTGGAATACGGCTGGCTGTCGAAGCTGACGAACATTCCCGGAACGATAGTCACGATAAATTACGAACCCCGTAACAACGCCGAAGCAATAAACGACCTGTCGCGGAAAATCCGAATGTTCCGAGGGCAGGCGGCAAGTACAAAATACCCGAAAGAGCGCATGAGGTGCGAGAAAGCCGCGCTCAGTCAGGAAACCGCCCTCCAGCGCATGGACAGCGGCAACGAAAGCATGGGCGTGTGGGATATCACCATTATGGTGCTGTCCCGGGACGAGGAGGATTTCAACAACCGCTGCACACGCGTTGAAAATACTGCGAACGTTATAGGCTGTAAGATACGCATTATGGCGAACCAGCAGAAAGAATCCTACCAGCACCTTTCCCCGACCTATCCGCAGATTCCGGAAATTCGCGAGGAAAACGCCCGGCAGTACCTTGTCGGCGACATAATCGGCGGATTTCCGTTCGCAAGCGGGAGCTTCACCGACAGCGGCGGCTTCTATCTCGGACGGGATTCCAACGACGGGCTGATATTGCTCGACCCGTGGATAAGAAACCGCCAGCGCCCCAACAGCAACATGACGATAGTTGGCGGCTCCGGTTCGGGTAAATCCACGGCGATAAAGCACATAATCGCTTCGGAGTACGCCCGCGGCACGAAGATAATCGTCATTGACCCGGAGGGCGAATACAAGGATATGTGCCTGAATCCGCTGTTTGAAGGCTCATGGATAGACGTTGCCGGAGGGCGCGGAGGGCTGATAAATCCGCTTCAGATACGTCCTGTCCCGCCTGACGTGGACGACAATTCCGACCCGGTAAAAAAGGACAGCATAGGCGACCTCGCAGTGCATTTAAAGACCTTGCAGACGTTCTTCCGGCTGTACATACCGTCAATGGACGACCGCCTGAGAGCCATTCTCGACCAGTCGCTGGTGGAGCTGTATTTTTCTTTCGGGATCACATGGGAAACCGATGTTTCCGGCATGAAAGCGGAGCGTTTCCCGATTTTGAGCGACCTATATAAGCTCATTTCCTGCAAATCCGAGTCCGGCGGCAGGAACGCCGAGTGTTACGCAGACCTCAAAACCTACTTGGAGGGAGCCGCAAACGGCGCAGACCACCTGCTCTGGAACGGTTACACGACCATAAATCCCACCAGCGGATTTATCGTGCTGGACACAAAATCCCTGATACAGATGTCCGGCACGGTGCTGGCGGCGCAGTATTTTAACGTGCTTTCATGGTGCTGGGAGCAAATAACCCGCGACCGCAAGGAGCGCATAATGCTGATAGCCGACGAGTGCTGGACGATGATTGACCCGCGCTGTCCGCAGTCGCTGGAATTCCTTAAAAATGCCGAAAAGAGAGCGAGAAAATACGAGGGCAGTATAGTCGTGGGAACGCAGTCCACCAACGATTTTCTCGACCCGGAAGTCAAATTTTATGGGCAGTCGGTACTTGACTTGCCGACCTACAAACTGCTGTTTTCAATGGACGGACAATCGCTGAAAGAAGCCGCAGAGCTGTTCGACCTGAACGATTCCCAGACCGAGCTGATTTCCTCCGGACAGCGCGGAATGGCGCTGATGAAAGTCGGCAGGCAGGCGGCAAAAGTGCGGTTCGTGCTGAGCGATGAGCGCCTTGAAATGTTCGGGCGCGGCGGCGGAAGATAAGGAAAGTGTGTTTATATGGCAGTAAATCCGAAACTGATTTTAATAGCCTCAGAGCTGGCGGGAAACGAAAAAGTCCGCAAAACTCTGCTGTATGTTCTGTTCTTTTCGCTGGGACTGATAATGCTGATTTTCGTTGTGTTCATCGGGCTTATAAGCGGACTTCTCAGCATTGCGCAGGACAACGACCTGAGAAACCACTGGAACTATTACAGGACCAGCATTTCCGAGATTTTCAGCAGTATCGAGGGCGAGATAAATTCCGATGTGAAAAGCGAGGTTTACGACTTCATGCCGGAATTTTCGGTGAACCTTTCCAAAGCCACTATCGCGAACAATTTCGACAACAGCTCCCTGATTTTATATGATGAAAAGGAAATCCGGCAGGCGCAGGAAATAATGCTGAATTACGCAGAAAAGCTCCGTGAAATAACCACGGAAGAAGCCTTTGACAGCTTCATTTCTGGTTACGAAACGGAGCTTTCCTTTTCGGATATCCGGAATATCCGCTTTACGGACGACACTGGAATCGACGGCATTTCCGCTTATCCGGACGCGGTGAAGCTGTTTCTTTACAACCGCGCAATGGAGCAAATGCCGGCGTACAGCTACTCTTTCGAGGAGATAACGGTTGACGAAAAGCCAGCCGACCGCCAGACGCTGGTCGTGACCTCTCCGGACGGTTCCGCACAGACCGTGGAATACACCTGCATCGGCGGCGGTGAGGTGTACCTGCCGGAATTTCTTGCGATGTACAATATATGTCAGAGCCGGGAGTATCTCACTGCCGTAACGCAGAATCAGGCACCGGATATTGAAACGCAGATTGAGCAGGCGGTAGGCGGTATTCCCGAAACTGCCGAAGAAGCGCAGGACTATCTGAACGGCGCATGGCAGGGTATGGTTGACGGGCGCGGCGCGGTAAATCTGGATCTGTTCCGCATGGCAAATCTGAAATCCATTATCGAGGGGGCGAGCATTGACGGCGCTGTGAAAATCTCCACGGAGCGCACCTCTGACAAGCTCTCGATAACGCTGGAAACCGTGGGTTCGGATATCTGGGAGGACATTTTCGGAATTGACGAGGAGCTGAAACAGTACGTCGAGCAGTCCCAGCTTACCATTGAAATGGCGCTTGACGAAGCGGAAATCCCGCAGGACGAGCGTACAATTTCACTTGACGGAATGGTGCAGGCGGCGCTGTTCGTGTATTTCGAGGGGTTCTTTGACCTGCCAGTGAGCAGTTCCGAGCTTGCGCCCGGAGGAAACGGAATTCTGTCGCAGTGCGGAGAGGTTTCGGAGTTTCACCAGTACACCTACGGCAAAAAGGACATGGGAGTTCCCGAAAAAGGAATTACGCTGGCGCTGAAAGAGGAAACCGCAGTCCATGCGGATCTGCTGGACTGCGGCGATTGTATTCAGGATATCTATGTTTATGATGTCTGGAACATGGACGAGCAGGATATCGCAAACGACACCAATTCCAAAGTGTTCAACCGGAGCGCCGTCACGCTGGCGTACATCATCGACACAGACCAGTTTGAAGCGGACTACGGATTTCCGTTCCCGTCAATTGACGGCGTTTCGAACGCTGGAACGATAACGCTTTTTCTGGAGTTCACCTGCCTCAGCGAGGTGGAGTTTGAGGACGCTGATATCGGCAGTTCGCTTGATTTCGGGGATATCATCGTGGGGTACTCCCATGAAGGATATTACAGCGGCCGGTACGATTCCGGGCTTTGGCGGCACAGTCTGAACCGTGACGAGTGTGTTCCGCACGTCGGCGTTAAGACCTACTTCATGTCCGGGGAGGTTTCTCGACCCGAACCGCCGCAGGGTACGCATTACTACTGCGGTCCAAGCGCAAAGGATATCGGTGCTGCGGCTAATCCGCGGCTTTGGTTCAAGGGGTTCCGCACGGGTATGAGCGAGGAGCTGTTTGGGACTATTCGGGCGGTTGGAGAGTGAGCGATAAACGGGAAGATGTAGGTGTGATAAATCAGATTATTTCGTTCTATTTTCGGGACAAATTCATATAGTAAAATGCTCTCGGCGCAGTGAACGAAATGCCCGCAGTTTTCACCAATTCGTCGAAATCGCCATTTCTGCCTCCGTCCGACCACTCAAAATAGACGCAATAGAGCGTTTTGTAGTACTCCAATTCCTCGGTAAACTCGCTTGGCAATGCGTGTTCTCGGAGGATTTTCTCGGCGGTGGCAACGTCATCAAAATACCTTTCCCGTCCAATGCAGCAACCCTCGGGAAAATGGTGAGCGCCGAAATCCAAGTCGTAGAGTTGGTTTTCAAGGTAGAGCAGCACGGTTTTTTCATCACACTCGGGATGTTCGTAAGCACGTTTCAAAACGTCATATGGGTCTTGCTCTAAATTCGGGTCAAACGGATTATAGTATCGCCCACCGAGTTGATATGCCCAACGCATTTGAGGCATCTTATTCGCCAAACACGAACGTTTTAAATACTCGTGAACTAATCCCATCAAGCTGTACGGCAAGCGCAAACCGCCGTGTTCTTTTAGTTCGGAATAGCTGTCTTCATCATAGAAATTGCGACAAAATTGATACAAAATCTCGTCTGCATTTTCTTGTGAAATATTATTGCGGAAGTTCTCGGCAAACGCTTCGAGGACATTATTCGCCTGCTTTTTCAAGCCTTTCGTCCACAGTGCGGAATACTCGTTTATTCCTGCGCAAAATTCATCGTAATTCATAGCGTTTTCTTCATTCCAATCGTACCAATCGTATCATTTTCATAAGGGTCAATAACTTCGTCATACGAAATAAAATAATTACTTCAAATTTAGCCGTTATGAACCTTATTTTTATAAACCACCGATTTGTCAATGAGATTATTATACCACGAACACCCACCTAAGTCAAGCAACCCGCGCTGAAAAGCGAATAACCACCAGAAAGGACACCCACCATGATAAACCCATTACTCATAACCAGAAAAGAAAACGCCGGAATCCTCCGCAGAATATGCTCCGAGCTGAACGCCGTTCCCCGCGAGATGATAGGCGAGGACTGGTCGCTTGCTGTATTTCTTAAGCGCGACCTCAAGACGTATCTCTATCAGTCGCATTTCATCTTTGACCTGTCCGCATTCAAGGAACAGGGCGATGAATTCGTGAACCTTTGCGCCGGGATATACTATCAGAAATCTGACGCGAACATCGTTATTTACGCCGACAAATGCTATCCCGGTGATGAAATTCTGGACAAGCTGGTGCATAACGGCATAACGAATATCGTTGCGAATTATCCCGATGTTGACGAGAAAACAAACATTTCTATGATGGCGCAGGATCTGAAAGAGTGCATTACAGAGGGGCTTTCGCAGAAGAAATGGAGGCGCTTCGACAAGTCGTTTGACGCATTTGCAGAAGCCCGCGAAGCTGCAAGAATTGCCGAAAAGGAAAAAGAAAAGCCCCGCTACTCCCAGTCGAATATCAGCATAGCTGTCGTGGGAGCGCAGGGCAGAATAGGCGCAACGACCTTTGCAATGCGGCTTGCGGCGTATTTCAAGAGCCGTGACGGCGAGAGCCTTGTGGTCTGCGCAAACAAGCGCGGATTTCCGCAGCTCGAAATGATGAGCGAATATTACGGCGGCACCGAGCAGAATGGTATCTACACGATAAACGGCATTGATATCTGCACCGCCCTGACCGAGCCGGAAAAGCAGTACAACGTCCAGATTTACGATTACGGCAGTCTGCCCACTTCCGAGCTGAAGCTCGATTCGTTCGATAAGGTATTCCTTATCGGCGGCACATCATGGAACGAACTCCCGATGATATACATGGCTCAGCAGCCGCTGAACAGCGTGAACTATACCGTAGCGGTGAATTTCTCTGACAAGGCGGCAGTTGAGAAAAACAAGGAATATCTTATGCTCAATCTGAATGAGGTGATGGTTCTGCCGTTTGAGCCGGATCCGTTTGCCGTTGAGCAATATGAGGATATGCTTGACATGGAATTTTCAGTCATTGTTCCATGATCAGCAAGCTATGATGGGATCAAGGGGAATGATTACAACCTGAATATCCCCCGTTATGTAGACACGTTTGAGCAGGAAGAAGAAATCAGCCTGTCTGATATTGCAAGCGAACTGCAGGAGCAGGACAAGGAGATAAAAGCGGCACAGGACGAACTTCTTTCACAGTTTGCCGAACTTACAGCTTCCGATGAACAGGCGCAGGCTGAAATTGCCGAGCTGATGAAAACTCTGGAGGGCTTATTCTGATGAAAAATGGAAATAATGCACCGCAGATCCGCTTCAAAGGATTCACTGATGATTGGGAACAGCGTAGGTTTTCAGAGCATTATATGAAAGTTACGGAAAAGAACGATTTGAGCTTTGGAACAGATAAAATCATATCGGTTGCTAATGGGTATTTTTAGTCTTGACCTTAGCAAAACCCTGGTTTTACGGATACATTCCACAGATGAGAACGTTATAGCTGACCTGACCTCAAAGATACAGCAGTTTATCGTAAAGTAATTTCAGACCTCATAAATGCCGAACCGCCGCTTTCATGGAAAACGGCGGTTCGCTGTATTCGGCACTTTCCTGCTCATATTCAGTTCAACTGTGGCAGAACATTATGAGCTGACGGTCTGCTGTTCATTGCACGGGCAGGGACTTCCCTTCCACGGAGAGGCTGCGATGATAGACGGTAATCAGTAATTTGAAATTATAGTCTCTGAGACTGAATCTTGTGAACATCTTTATCCTTCTTCTTTAACCAG
>ENA-UESJ01000239-UESJ01000239.1-human-gut-metagenome-genome-assembly--contig:-NODE-239-length-30448-cov-7.601594_pt1 | contig 30448 bp, 29 predicted proteins | sample MGYA00243000_ERZ508001 | MGnify/ENA primary metagenome ERZ508001 (study PRJEB26167, sample SAMN06115479) | human gut metagenome | host: Homo sapiens | place: China:Chongqing | collected 2015-03-03... | reverse complement strand
GAATTTATACATAAACTTGATGAATTTATGGAACATCACAATGATGAGGTAGAAGATCAAGATGAACAGATTATGGGTATTTTAAAATATCTCACAGAGTGGTTAGTTAATCACATTCTGTATGTCGATGGTCAAATTCCCAAAGGCTGATATAGCAAGAAAAGATTGTCGGTTTATAAAAAAGCGGCAACTTTTTACTTTTCTTACAATGAAATAGAATTTATTATGAGAAGAGAAATATCTATTGGTGAGAGCAGTCTCTTTAAGACTTTTATAAAAATATTGATATTTATGCCATATTTTTGTGATAAATATGGTATAGATAATTTTAGATGAGCAGTCATGAAAAGGTTATTTAGATGGAGGTGCTTTGATATGGGCAGCAGATATATTGATAAGATCCGTAAGGTAATGGGACGATCACTGACATGTATGATCATTGCAGGCATGCTGACAGCTCCGGTGCCTCAAATGGTTCAGGCACAGGATAGTCATTGGATGAATGTGAAAGCAGTAGTAAACTCACCAACGATGCTTAGACTGTCCTGGAAATCCAAGAAAGTGGCCTATTATAAGCTATACCGCTGCCAAAAGAAAAAGGACAGCAATTATACAAAATATAAACTTATAGCACGATTGAATAAAAATGCTGTTTATTATACGGATAAAAAAGTAAAAAAAGATCAGGAATATGATTATAAGCTGGAAGGATACAAAAACGGGAAGAAGGTGTATCAGGGGTCGCGGCTGATATATACGGGACTTATGTGCTTTTTTGATGAATATCAGGTGCCTGATGCGTATCGGAGTACAGAGGCGGTTTGTCTGAATATCATTAGTTATGGAATGAAGCCGGATGGTTATGAGATATACCGCAGAAATGCCGGAAACAAGAAATTTACACTTCTTGCGGTAACAAAAAAGTCTGTTTCTTCTATGACATATACAGATAAGAAGGTTACTTGCGCAGAATCGTATGAATATAAAGTAAGGTCATATAAAACGATTGCCAAAAAGAGACAGACCAGCAAATACAGCAGTATTGTCAAGATGTCAGCTACAAATCAAACAGGAAAATATCGGGTACAGCTTGTGCCGGAACAGACAAATACAGAGAGTGAAGCAGTTTTTATGATCACAAGTGAAGCAGGAAATGGAGAGATGACATTAAATAATAATGGGTCTGTGCAATTAAAACAAAACTCGGAAAATGTGAATACAACAGATGAAACGGTTGTAAATGTCAATCTGACCGAATACAGCAAGGATGGCATAAACTGGACTGCAGTGGATAAGCAAAAGGAAAATTATCCGGTTATCAAGGAGAAAGAAACGCTCTGGATCAAGGTGAAATCTGACGGCAGGAAGATTAATTCGACAGATGGACAGGTACAGTATAAGTATTACGTAGATATGATCCGTTATAATGATCTGATCTGCAGCTTTGAGGCAGATCTTCTTCAAAAAACGGGAAAAGCGTTTGTATTTGAAGAAGCATATCATTGATAAGGCAGCCGGAGACGGCCGGAAAGGCGGGCATGCTTATTGGGCGGAGGCGTCAGCCCCGGATGAAATGCTCAGGGTCTTTTTATATTTCAGAACAGGATTGCCGCAGACATGCCTCGCTAAAGTCTATATTCATAAAATAGAGGCTGTCATATGATTTTTGATCATTCATAGATAACAACAAAGCCGGACTATTTTAACAAAAAATGTCAAAAATCGACGAAACTCCTCATTGCCATAACACCCCAAATACAGTAAAATAGATTGATTGTGAAGATAAAAAACATGATTTTAACAGCAGTATGTATTTGCTTCCTTTGCCTGTTTGGAAGTGTACAGGTGTATGCGGCAGAATATTATGGAGATTTTCAATACGAAGATAATGGAGAAAACGCATCAATTTATGCGTATAATGGAAGCGACAAAGAGGTTACCATTCCTGCCTATATTAACGACAAGGCGGTAACAGAAATCAATGATTATGCATTTTTATTATGCAATTCGGTAGAGAAGATCATCGTACCATCTACAGTTACGACGATTCATGCAAATGCGTTTTCCGGTGCCGGAAATCTCAAGAATGTGGTACTTGCATCCTCAGATACCAAAATTGAGGATTCCAATGAGAATACAGACAAGAAAGATACAGATGAAAACGGAAAGTCGAATCCGTCCGATGCCACAGACAATAAGAATGGCGATAATTCAGAAAATAAAGATGCCGGAAACGCTAATCAGTCTGGCACATCAGATAATCAGACTAAGGAACAGTCCATAGCCGACAATAATCAAAGCAACAACATAGGGGATTCGAACAGTTCAAAGGATAATAAGACCGATACAAAGAATACAGGAGGTAACAGTACCTTGACAGCTGATGTCACACCACAGTATAAAGTGACTGTAGATTCCTCTGTAGATACAGCCGCAGAGGAAAAGAAGCTTGCCAAGCAGTACAGGACAGAAAACAAGACAGATGCCGGCACTACGGTAAAAAATAGTGATACAGAAAAGCAGAGTAGTGGAACAGAAATTGCGGGAATTGATGAAGGCTTAGATGCCGACGAAACTGCCATCAGCTCGAATGCAGATACAGACTCCGAAAAATCACAAAGTATGCCGGTATGGGGAATTATATTGCTAGTAGTTGTAGCTGCGATTGCAGTGGCGGGAACGGTTTTATTTATCAGGAAGAAAAAGAAACAGAAGTAGAATTATAATTTGAATGGAATCAGAGGTCGCATATGGAGAGCTTTACAATCCGTCTGGCAGGACAGTATTTCACGATCTGCCCTGTCTGTGATTATATCAGAGAATATTGCAAAGATTATATAGTGGCAGATGTTAAAAGGGGTACAGCTACAGAAGTTGGTGGAACTGCGGCAGAGAGTACGCCGGGAAATACCGTAGCTTGTGCGACTGAGTCACCGGTTTATTTCTCGATTGCCACAACCCAGTCGGATATCGACTTTGAGCGTGAAAAATCCGCCAGAGAAGATACAAAAGAGGGCATTCCCATCAGGCAGTTTTCTGATGCATACTTAGAGACACTCGCAGTCTATCGCAAGATTGCAGACCACCTCTTATCCTACGATACCCTGCTTTTTCATGGCTCGGTCATTGCGGTAGATGGCGAAGGCTATCTTTTTACAGCGAAAAGCGGTACCGGCAAATCTACCCATACACGACTGTGGAGAGAGTATTTCGGGGAGCGTGCCGTCATGGTAAACGATGACAAGCCACTTCTTCGTATCACAGACTCCGGAGTGACCGCTTATGGCACACCTTGGGATGGCAAGCACAGACTCAGCACGAATATCGCAGTACCGCTAAAGGGCATCTGCATACTGACAAGAGATACCACAAATCATATCGAACCGGCAGAGCCACATGCGGTATATCCGCTTATCGTCCAGCAGACGAACAGAAGCCTATCGGCAGATGGAATGAAGCAGACACTGTCCCTCATAGACCATATGCTTAATGTAATGCCGGTCTACCGGCTTGGCTGCAACATGAATATCGAGGCTGCAAGGGTGGCTTATGAAGGAATGAACAGACTTAAGAAACAGGAGGAATCATAGATGAGATTAAAAGATACATTTATCACACATGACAGCGATGGAGAGCAGGTTTTGATTGATGTAACAAGCTCATTTGCAGGGCTTGTCAGAAGCAACAGGACAGCTGCATTTATCGTGGAGTGCCTGAAAACAGATACTACCAAAGAGCAGATCGTTGAGGCTATGTATGAGAAATACGATGCACCGAAGGATGTGCTGCAAAAGGATGTGGATTCAATCGTGGAGAAGCTGCGTGGCATTGGAGCGATAGAGGAATGACCAGATTATCTTATGAGAAATATCTACGGAAATATCATACTCTCACATACAAAAATGTAGGAGTGAGTATGCTGCCGCTGTTAAAGCAGGGACGGGATTCTTTTACGGTGCGTGAGGTGAAGCAGGGCGAAAGCTGTAAGCTATGGGATGTCGTGTTGTATAAAAGAGGCACAGACCAGTATGTGCTTCACAGAATTATCAAGGTATATGAAGATTCCTATGATATCCTTGGCGATAACTGCATTGGGATAGAGCGTGGAATCCCAAAGACAGATGTTCTTGGTGTGATGACAGACTTTACCCACAAAGGGAAGCAGTATAAGACCGATGACATAGGATACCGATTGTATGTGTGGCTATGGTGCAGACCATATAAGCTGCGGATATTTTTAAAGAAGATCAGAATGAGATTACAATCTGTTTTGAGAAAACAGAGAGAAAAATGAATCGAAGTTGGTGTGATTATTTATGAAAAAGACGAATAAATCCGCCCTGCACTTTATCAACGAGGTCGCAGGCAAAAGCAGATTATATATCATATTCCTGCTGTTTTTGCAGATGGTACTTGGCATCAGCAGTGTTTTTTATGCTCTGCTCCTGCGTGGACTGATTGATGGTGCAGTGGCACATGACAGCAAAAAAATGCTGACCTTCTGTGTCCTCTTTGCGGCACTTGTAGCAGGGCAGATTGCACTCCGGGCAGTTCTGCGGTTCTTAGAAGAATACGCTAAGGCAACCTATGAGAATGCATTCAAAAGCAGGCTGTTTGCAGGGCTTCTTACACACAATTACGGAGCTGTCACCGCAACCCATTCCGGTGAGTGGATGAACCGCCTGACATCAGATACTGTTGTCGTGTCAGAGGGACTTGCCACGATTGTGCCGGGCGTAGCCGGAATGATAACGAAGATGGCAGGAGCACTTGTGGTAATCCTTATTATGGAACCGAGGTTTGCCTATATCCTTGTGCCTGGTGGAATACTTCTGGTGCTGCTTACTTATATTTTCAGAAAGCAGCTAAAGAAGCTGCACAAGCAGATGCAGGAAAAGGATGGATTTGTCCGTATCTTCTTGCAGGAGCATCTTGGCAGTCTGATGATCGTCAAAGCATTTGGCAAGGAAGCGGACAGTCTTACTGAGGCTGAAAGCCACATGAGTGAGCATAAGAAAGCCCGCATGCGTAAGAATCATTTCTCCAATGTCTGCAATATCGGATTTGGAGCTGTTATGAACGGAGCTTATGTGTTCGGAGCTGTCTATGGGGCATTCGGTATCTATAATGGCACTATGACCTACGGAACCTTTATGGCGATGCTTCAGCTTATCAGTCAGATACAGAATCCGTTTGCCAATATCACAGGCTATCTGCCGAAGTATTTCGCGATGCTTGCGAGTGCGGAGAGGCTGATGGAGATTGAGGCGTATGAAAAGGATAAGGTGCGTGCCTGGGAAGAGGTATGTACCAAGGTCAGGATGAGTGACGAGCAATCAAGATATATTCAGGATAACAGCACTTTCGGCTTGTCGCATGTGGATTTTACATACCTTCCGCCGGTTATTACCGAAGGAGATACGATTATGCCAATCGTATTAAAGGATTACAGCCTTATGATACGAAAGGGCGAATTTGTGGCATTTACCGGTCCGAGTGGCTGTGGAAAGAGCACAGTGTTAAAGCTTCTGATGGGCTTGTATACAGTGGATGCCGGAGAAGTGTATGGCTGTGACCGTTTAATGTTTGCCTATGTTCCGCAGGGCAATCAGCTTATGAGCGGAAGTATCCGGGATATCATTACATTTTCAGATAAGAACAGGACAGGAGATGAAGCAGGCATTCACAGAGCTTTGCAGATTGCATGTGCGGATGGTTTTATCGCAGAGCTGGAACAGGGCATAGATACACTTCTTGGCGAGCGAGGCTTAGGACTTTCCGAGGGACAGATGCAGAGGCTTGCAATCGCAAGGGCAATTTATTCCGACCGACCGGTACTTCTTTTGGATGAAGCTACAAGTGCACTGGATGCCGGGACAGAAGAAGCAGTGCTTGAGAACCTTCGCAGCATGACAGATAAGACAGTGATCATTGTAACTCACCGTCCGGCTGCACTTAAGCTGTGTGACAGACAGATTGCATTTGGAGAAGAAAAGTAACAGTGAATCTGATGTGTCTTATCGAAGCTGGATTGTGAAAATTGTCCGGCAATAGCAAAGGCAGTGCCGGTTTTGGTGCTGTCTTTGTTCGTTAATGAGAATAGTTCCGTAGATGAAGGTTTGCCGGAGTTGCGAAATATGCATATCATTGGTATAATAAGCTATAAAATTCAGAAGGAGAGGTGGCATTATGAAAAAGATAAGCAATGCAGCCGGAAGATGGATCTGTGTGATACTTGTTCTTGTTATGACAGCCATCACATGTGTGGAGCCCGTAAAGGCGGTGACCGGATATAGCAGCACAGCATGGGTTGACAATCTGGACTTTGTAGATATCAGAGGTTCGGAAAAGCCGATTCAGTGCATTTACACCATGGAGAAGGATGGCTCCTTTCTTGCGAGCAGTTATGGCTTCCGCAATGAAGGTGTGAAGACGGGAGAGACCATTTATATTCGTGACTGGACCTATACCTGTAATGGATACACTTATTTCGCAGTCATTTATAAGGGAAGACTGATGTATCTGAATAAGAAGTATATCAATGTGAGTAATCTGGTGTCGGTCAATCAGCCGAAGTATCCGGGCAGAAAAAATAAGGTAAAGATGAAAGCTGTGGCAGGAAACATATCGGATCAGAATAACTGGTTTTATATTTATTCTCAGGCAGACGATTCCCAGCCGGTGAATTGCTATGGTGTTGTTCCGGTGGGGGAGACATTGGAGATCACAAAGAAGGATTACAATTCCGAGTGGACGCAGATTAAGTGGAACGGTCGTATCTGCTATATCCGTAAGGGTAATATTTCCTTTGATGAGGCTTATCTGGCAGGAGCAAGAAGGGAGTGCCAGACGAACATTATGCTTGCCCAAAATGCAAATCTGACATACAAGGGCATTCTTAAAAATTACAATAAGAAACTGACCAGAAAGGAATTCTACAAGCTGGCGGCGAAATGGTGTAAGGCAGCCGGCAAGGTGCAGTTTAAGGCTGGCAAGAAAGTTAAAAATAAGGAATTGAGTGCAAGTCAATACAACACACTGTTGCAGAAAATGATTCGTAAAACACAGGCAGGAAATGTGGCATATAATGCAGCAAAGGTTGACGCTGACGGGGATGGGATTACGAGAGATGTGGCGATTTCACAGTTGTATCGGGCATATCAGGTGACACGGGATAAGGATTATCTGACCACAGGCTTGGAATTTTCAATCTGTACAGCGGATGATCAAAATCTCTGTCTGGATCTTTGGGATACACAGGGAGAATCCGTATTTTTGTCTGATCGTAGCGGCCAGACGGATCAGAGCTTTTATCTGAGCTGCAATAATGGTTTCTGGCGTTTACGGGGCTGCCGGAAAAACTATACGGTTTGTAGTTCAACGAAAGATGTATATCAGGATTTTGCCGGATATGACAGCCAAAAGCTGACCTTTGAATACAACGATGATGGAACAGTGTGCATTAAAAATATCGATGGATTATATCTTGATCTGATCGATGGTGCGGTAAAGAATTCCCATCTTAAATTTGCACCGAAATCCGACAGCAGCACACAGAAGTTTATCATTAAATATAATGAGTAACGAAAGCAAGTGATCAGATTTAAGCATAGCTGATAAAAAGAAAGACCTATTGTGGAGCCGTTATCCACGATAGGTCTTTCATATTTGAGCCATTAAAAATTACTTCCTATATTTTTTCAATACGAGAACAACCGCAGTGTTCTTTATTAAATATTTGAGAACACTTGGTTCTTCTGCAACAAATGATATTTTTGCAGAAAATGCGTGGTATTTGAGAAATGCAAGAACTGTTAATGACCGTGGAAGCTCGGTTCGTACCCCGCGAGAAATTGATTTAGCGGCTGAACAGAAAAGCCTTAATGGGCTGTAATTTTCAATGAAAACCGGATTGTACAATAATCGAAGGTCTAAATCTCCGCAAGTGCTTTTCTAAACGCAAATGCAAACAGAATTGATGTAAATAGCACAGCGATGATATCAGCGATCGGCTCAGCCATATATACACCGACGGTTGGATTTGACACAGCATGTGGGATAATATAGATGAGCGGGATCAGCAGTACGAATTTACGGACAACAGCAACTACGATGGAGTTGACTGCCCTGCCAAGGGAGGTAAAGGTCATCTGGCATGCAATCTGTATGCCGAACAGGAGCATACCGCCCATATAGATTCGTAACATCGGTGCAGCAAATGCAACAAGTGCTCCATCCGAAGTGAAAAGACTGACGAACACCTTTGGGATAAGCTGGACGATAATCCAGAAGATCACAGAGTATGTCAGGCATGTTATCACAAGCAGACGGAAGGTCTTTTTGACTCTGTCTGCATTTTTGGCACCGTAATTATAGCTGGAAATAGGCTGTGAACCCTGTGCAATTCCCTGAAGAGGTAGCATGGCAAACTGCATTACGCTGGTTAAGATCGTCATCGTTCCGACGGCAATATCTCCACCATAACGGAGCAGAGACGAATTGAAGCAGACGGCTACGATACTCTCACTTGCCTGCATAATGAAGGCAGCAAGTCCAAGTGCAACGCAGGGCAGAAAGACTTTTGGCTGCAGACGCATATATTTCCGGCGCAGATGAATCTGTGTTTTATTTCCACAGAGGAAGCGGACAACCCAGATCGTGGAAATGGCCTGTGAAAGGATCGTTGCCAGTGCGGCTCCCTTTACGCCCATATGAAATGCGAAAATAAAGATCGGATCTAAAATAATATTGCAGAGGGCTCCGATCACAACGGAAACCATGGAGATAGTTGTAAAGCCCTGTGCTGTAATAAATGAGTTCATACCGAGAGTCAACTGGACAAACAGCGTACCAAAAGCATAGATGTGCATATAATCCGTTGCATAGCGGATCGTATTTTCGCTGGCACCAAAAGCCAGCAACAGGTCTTTGCCCCAGATTTGTAAAATTGCAGTGAGAACAATGGAAACAATCATCTGAAGCGTAAAACAGTTACCTAAGATCTGTTCGGCGGCTTCGTCCTCCTGCTTTCCCATGCAGATTGATGCTCTAGGGGCACCGCCGGAGCTGACAAGTGCCGCAAAAGCGGAGACAATCATAATGATCGGCATACAGACACCTACTCCGGTAAGAGCTAGACTCCCTTCTCCGGGAATATGACCAATATAGATCCGGTCAACGATATTGTAGAGCATATTAATAAGCTGGGCGATCACGGTCGGGATTGACAGCTTGAGAAGAAGCTTTCCGATGGGTTCTTTCGCTAAAAAGTTTTTATTATCCTGCATGACTGATGGTCTCCTTTAGGTAACGTTTGAAATTGTAGTTTCTTTTTGAACTATATTACATGGTAAGTTTTTTTTCGGGGAAAGTCAAGATATCAGGTTTTTAAATGAAGTATGACATATTTCTTGACAAAATGGTTAGAAAAGACTAACATAACATTTCAAAGCAAACGTAACGAAAGAAAGGAAGATGTCATGAAAGAGAAAGTAAATGTGACAGGTGTGCCGGAGACAATGATCCAGACCTTATATGCGAGGGCAAAGGAATCGGAGAAGCGAAACTCCAAGATTCAGGATACGATGGCAGTAGAGATCGTGGCGAAACTGGACTATGATTTCTCCAATGCGGATAAGGATAAGGCAATGAGCTATGGCGTTGTTGCCAGAACGATTGTGTTGGATGAGCTGGTGGAAAAGTATTTGAGCAGTCATCCGGACACAGTGGTTATCAATATCGCCAGTGGTCTGGATACGAGATGTTATCGCATGAATGGGAAATATTTGCGGTGGTACAACATCGATCTGCCGGAAACGATGCAGATCCGAGAGAAGTTTCTGACCGAAAACGGACCGGTTTACCAGATTACTAAATCGGCAATGGATGCGTCCTATGTGGACGAGATTGAGTATGCCGGTGAGAATGTACTTGTGGTGATCGAGGGGCTTACGATGTATCTGAAGGAGGCAGATGTGCTTCAGATATTCTCGATCATTGAGAAGGCATTTCCGAAGGTAACGGTGATGGTCGAGACAATGTCCCCGTTTGTCGTAAAGCATGTGAAGGAGAAATCCATTGAGGGAAGCAATGCCAAATTTACATGGGGCATTAAGAACGGAAAGCTGCTGCAGCAGCTTGTGCCGGCATTTACTTACAAACAAGAGGTCAGCCTGATCGAGGGAATGAAAAAGCTTATGCCGATCTATCATGTGATCGGAGCGATTCCGGTGGCACAAAACTTCTCCAACAAAATTATCGTGTTAGAGAAGAAATAAAGTCCGACAGGCGAAAGAGGAGCAGTTGATCTGTGAAAACAGACCGCTGCTTTTTTTTTGTTTTCAGCGGAAGTGACGAGACATTTTGCCAAGATGCGAATGAAACAAATAAAACGTTCGCATGTGACAGGAGGAAGCAGAATGTATATTGAAGGAAAAAATCTGGCAAAAAAATATGGAAAGGGAGAGGCAACGGTCTATGCGCTGAATCATACGGATTTCGGCATGGAAAAGGGAGAGATCGTTGTGATCCTGGGACCAAGCGGAAGTGGCAAGAGTACTCTTTTAAATATTCTCGGTGGTCTTGATAAGGCGACGGAGGGAAATATGGTGGTAGACGGAACGGATCTGGAGAAGATGTCAGCTAAGGAGCTGGAGCTTTACCGGAGAGAAAAGCTGGGCTTTGTATTTCAGTCCTATAATCTGACTACAATATTGCAGATCTGAAGGAACATAAAGTAAAGATCAGCGGAGTTGTGTTTGGTATATTTGTGCTGTATCTGATCATCAATATGATCGTGTCAGAATCTGCAACAAACATATCCGTTATGAAGGTGCTTGGTTTTAGCCGTAAAGAGATTTCCAACAGGGTGATCAATGTCAATCATCTGCTGGTATGTATCGGATTTCTGATCGGAATCCCGATCGCCTATGGGTTTGTAAAGGTGGGATATTCCGATACCATTGAGAATTACGGAATGCTGCTCTCGCCGGTTCTTACCGCGAAAACGTTAGTGATTGGCTTTGTACTTACCTGGGTTACCTATGAGATCACACTTCTGATACAGAAGAGAAAAATATCAGGGATTGACATGGTGGAAGCTTTGAAGGAAAATAATAGAAATGAATAAGATTATTGCATGGAGCAATCCATGACATCACTTGGGGCAAATGCGTTTGCCCCTTGTTTCAATCGCTGTTTTAGGGAGGACACAGATGGCAAAACGGGTATTTACGGAGGCAGAGAGAGCAGAGTACAGAGAGAAGATGTTAGCGGCAGGCTTTGATCTGCTGAAGCAATATGGAATGACACATATGTCGGTTGCCAAAATTACAGAGGCAGCCGGCATTGGTGTGAGTACGTTTTACAACTTTTTCCCATCGAAGGAAGCATATGTGTATGATGTCATGGAATACCGGAAAAGGATGATTCCGGTATTTATCAAAAAGGCATTGAACGGGAAAGAAAAGGCGGGTCCTGCGGAGACGAGAAACTATCTGAAAATTATGATCGATGAAGATTACAGTATATTTCCGAGCCTTTCTCCGGAGGATGAAAAACGTCTTCTGGAAATGCTGCCGGAACAGGTGCGACCGGATCTGCAGAAGGAGACCCGGACAAGCATGATGTTTTTTCAGCAGATGGAGGGGATCCGGTCGGATGTAAACATTGCACTTGTGACGAACCTGATCAAGATCTATGTGCTTGGTGCAGAAGGCAGGGAATTGCTGCATGACGCAGCATATGAGGAGACTATGGAGCGTATGCGGGATGTCATCATATATGAGATTTTCGGGAGAACCGAATCGTAAATAATGATTAAAATGCTGATTTGAAAAAGTAAATTCCAGTGCAAGAGTAAATTCCACGGGCTTTTAAATTTTATGAATAAATAACTGATCACCTAGACTTGTCATTTCTCTGGAAAAGTACTATAATTTCATGCGGAAATTTTTAATAGATATCATAAAGGATCCCTCATACAAAAGAAAAGATTTTATTCGGAGGATCTGTGCCTGAGAAGCAAAGAATTGGAGTAACGCATGAATGATAAAAGACTTGTACTTAGAGGAGAGGCAGCACTTATTTTGGCAATTATCATAAACAGCATGGGGGTATTGCTGATGCTTCAGTCCGGTTCCGGAATATCGGCAATCTCAAGCGTGCCATATGCATTTAGTGAGGCATTTCCGAAATTATCCCTTGGAACATGGACATATATATTTCAGGGACTTCTTGTGATTACCCTTATGGTTCTGAAAAAGAGGTTTGTTCCATCGTATCTTTTCAGTTTTGTGGCCGGCTTTTTGTTTGGTGAAATGATGGATGTGAACGAATTATGGATCACGAAGCTTCCATTATCTATTCCCCTTAGAATATTTTACTTTGTGTTGAGTTACATCATCATTTGCTTTGGCATCGCATTATCCAACCGCTGTAAGCTGCCGATCATTCCTACAGATCTGTTTCCGAGGGATCTGTCAGAGATCATAAACAAGCCATATGCAAGAGTGAAGATTGCGTTTGATGTGACCTGCCTGTTTGTAACAGCCTGTCTGACATATTTTGCTCTTGGGAAAATATTGGGACTTGGCGTCGGAACCGTTGTGGCGGCATTTACCATGGGAAAGGGAGTTGCGATTGCAGGAAGCCTGATCGATAAGAGGGTGACATTTGTGTCGGTGTTTCATAAAGAACTGAAGGAAGCCGTATAAGTAATTATTTGATATCAAAAGACAAAGACTTTGGGACAATTCCGGCCTTTGTCTTTTTTGTGTATAGGAAAAGCTCGTAACATAGCAGAGATCAAGGAAAAAACGCTGGTTTTTTCCTTTTTTATTTGTTCTAAAATTTTATTGAGAGAATAAAAAAATACAGTTGACAATTTGGTCTAACCGTAGTAGACTAACACTAAAGAAATGGTCTACATCAATTAGACCCAAAGGGGATGAACAAATGGAAGCGTTAAAATTAGGAGCGGTCGAGAGTAAATTTGCCGATGTTATCTGGGAGCATGAGCCGATTCCCTCCGGCCAGCTCGTCAAGCTCTGCGAGCAGCGGCTGGAGTGGAAAAAGTCCACCACGTATACGATGTTAAAACGATTATGTGAGCGGGGTTTATTTCAAAATGAGAAAGGAATTGTTTCTTCTGTAATGACCAGAGAGGAATTCGGAGCGGCACAAAGTGAAAAGATCATTGAGGAATCCTTTGATGGGTCGCTGCCGGCGTTTATTGCAGCCTTTGCCTCCCGTAAGAAACTATCGTCTGCGGATGTGGCAGAGATCCAGAAAATGATTGATGCCTACAGAGAGGAGTAGCCTATGGAACGATGCTTTATAATGATATTAAATAATGCACTTACCGTCAGTGTATTGATTTTTGTAATCATCGTATTACGACTTTTGTTTCAGAAAGCACCGAAAAGGTTAATATGCTTTCTCTGGGTGATCGTTGCAGTTAAGCTGATCGTGCCGGTTCCTTTGGAGAGTACTTTCAGCCTGATTCCAAACCGTACGCCTGTATCAGTGGGTATTGCATCGCAACAGGAACCAATGCTTGAAACAGGATTGAAACCTGTGGACGCTGTCGTAAATCCTGTGATTCATGAACAATTTACTTCCGCAAGGGTCACCGGTGTGAATGTAATTCAGGTATTTCTGCACGCCGGTACCATAGTCTGGATCATCGGAGTGTTTGGAATGCTTGCTTATACAGCGGCCACTTACATTTTGCTGAAACGAAGGGTTCGGGCGTCCATACGCACAGAGCAAAACATATATGAATGTGACGATATTCCCGGTTCGTTTATTCTTGGGATCGTACGGCCGAAAATATATTGTCCATCGGGGATGATCGGGGAAGAAAGGGAATATGTATTGAAGCACGAAAAAACACATATAAAACGAAAAGATCATCTTTGGAAACCGCTTGGTTTCGTGATATTGTCATTTTACTGGTTTCAGCCTCTCTGCTGGATCGCATATATTCTTTTTTGCAGGGACATTGAATATGCCTGTGATGAGCGAGCGACCATGGGCGAGGACAAACAGTGGAAAGCGGATTATTGTCAGGCATTGTTAAATTGCAGCGTAGGACGGAAGAGGATTGCAGCCTGTCCGGTTGCCTTTGGCGAGGATCATGTAAAGGGGAGAGTGAAGAATATCATGAATTATAAAAATCCTGCAGTTTGGATCGTTCTGCTCGCGATTGCAGCATTTGCCGTGGTCAGCGTTTGCTTTGCAACGACAAAGAAAAAAGATGATAATGTGGAGTATCATTTTACCTGTGATTACGGCAGCTCCAAGTTATATTCTAAAGAAGATATGGATGAGGCGATTCAGACGATCATGAATGAGTTTAATAACTGGAAGGGCTGCGAAATGCACAGCATCCGATACGGATCAGATCAGACATGCAGCGAGGGCGACAATTTAAGCTGGATGCAGGAATTAGAAAATGCAAACGACAACAAAGAAACATTTACAGAATGTATTATGTTTGAATGCGATTTTCATTCACCAAAAAGTGATGCGGATGCAGGGGGACTAAATGTGGATGAAGAGTATACAGACTGGCAGTGGTGGCTGGCACGGTCAGAAGGTGGCAGGTGGAAGCTGATGACATGGGGATATTGATAAAGGACTTGTGTTGATTTACAGGAAATGGATGTTGTATTTTTAAGCAGTTTTAAGATAAAAGCTTAAAAATAACAAAGGCAGTGAATCTATGTACTAAAATAGATTCACTGTTTTTTTGATACATACGAATAAAAAATAAAAAATATTCGCAAACCCACTTGACATTTATGTTAGTTAGGACTAACATAAATGCGAATGAAACAGATAAAATATTCGCATAAAACAGGGAGGATTCAGAATGTTTATCGAAGGAAAAAATCTCGTAAAAAAATATGGAAAGGGCGAAGCAACGGTATTTGCGCTGGACCATACGGATTTCAGTATGGAAAAGGGAGAGATCGTCGTTATCCTCGGACCCAGCGGAAGCGGAAAAAGTACATTGTTGAATATACTTGGAGGTCTTGACAAGGTGACGGAAGGAAGCATGCTGGTGGAAGGAAAGGATCTGGAGCAGATGTCTGCCAAAGAGCTGGAGCTGTATCGGAGAAATCAGCTTGGTTTTGTATTTCAATTCTATAATCTGACACCGGATCTGACGGTTCGGGAAAATATTGAGATGACAGCAGAGCTTGTAAATGATCCGGTCAGTGTAGATACATTGCTTGAGAATCTGGGGCTTGTAAAATATCAGAAGCATTTTCCGAAAGAGCTTTCCGGCGGACAGCAGCAGCGTGTTGCCATTGCGAGAGCCATGGTAAAGAAACCGGATATTCTTCTTTGTGATGAGCTGACGGGAGCTCTTGATACAAAATCATCCAGAGATGTTCTGATGAGAGTGCAACAGATGAATGAAACTTATCACACAACCGTTGTGATCATTACCCATAATCTGAACATTGCAAAAATGGCCGACCGCATTATCCGGATCACTGACGGCAAGGTAACATCAAACCGGAAAAATGAAGACAAGCAAAAAGTAGAGGAGATGGAGCTGTAATATGACGATCAACAAGAGGGCTGTGCGCAGCATAAAGAAAAATATATCATTTTATATTATAAGTATCATTCTTACGACACTGACATCCCTGGTCATCGTTGGTGCCATATCAACCGGTCATACACTGAAAAATGTGGTCAATGATTTTGTGGAGAAATACAAGGCAGAGGATGCAGAGTTTGTAACTTATAAGCCGATTTCTGACGAGGACATCAAAAAGCTGGAAAAGGAATACGATGTCCTGGTAGAATACAGTCGTTATAAGGATATCAAATGTAAAGGCGGAGATTTAAAGGGGACAACGCTTCGTGTCTTTGATATGCCGGAAAAACTGAATCTGTGCGAGATCAGAGAAGGGCATAAACCGGGGACGGGAGAGACACTTCTGACGCAGGATTTTGCAGATATCCATGGCATCAGGGTCGGGGATACGATTTCTTGCGGAAAGTATTCATATCAGGTGTCTGCATATACCACAAAGTCCGATTACATCTATATGCTGGAAAAGCTATCCGGTTACATTGACAATGAAAAATTTGCGGTTATGGTAGTAAATGATCAGGAATATGATCAGATTGATGCCGAAGAGACCGGATATTATTCGATTAAGTACCAAAAAGACAATTCCAAAAAGGTGCGGGAAAAGCTCAATAAAGAATATGTGGTCGCAAGCTATCTGGCAGCAACCTCCAATACAAGAATTTCGATGCCGGTCAATGAGGGCGATGCCGTTACAAACATGGCAACCCTGTACGCTCCGGTTATGTTTATCATTATCATTACATTGATCGTTATGATCCTTGGAAGAAATATTAAAAATGAGCAGTATCTTCTGGGAGCCTTTCTTGCACTGGGATTTTCCAGAAAGCAGATCATTGGTCATTATGTGCGGTATGGTCTGATTCCAGGTATCATCGGAAGCATTCTTGGAATTGGATGTGCAATCCCCGTGACCCGATTGCTTTGTCGTTTTTATATCGAATATGATTTTGAAAAGCTTGTCTATACGGTGACATATAATGTCCCTTCGATCATCCTTGCGTTTGTGGCACCGGCACTTCTTTACTCCGCGGCGATTGCAATACAATCCGCAAAACTGCTGCAAAAGTCACCGGTTGATCTGCTTCGCAATACAGGAAAAGACAGCAGAACAGTAGGTGTAATGAAAAACAGCTCTGCGAAGACACAGACAAAAATGAAGGTTAGAAATGTGATCGGACATCCGGGCAGAAGTATCGTGACAACCATTGGTGTTGCGATCGCCGCATTTTGTATTCTTGCCGGTCTTATTATGAGTGACAGTCTGAATGCCCTGCTAAAGGACGGACTGACCAGCTCTGTAAAATATGAATATTTATACCGTCTGAACTCTTTGCATGAGGACACCCCCGAGAAGGGTGAAGCATTATTTCAGAATTATTATGAAGTAGAGGGGAGTACCGTACAGCTTTCTGCACAGGGAATTGATGAAAATTCCAGATATTTCCCGGATCAGACAGAAAACGGGAATAAGCTGGATCTGGACAAATACTATCTGACAAGTGCAGCGGCGCAGACTTATGGTGTGAAAACCGGCGAGAAATTTACATTTTATAATATTGCCGATCTGAAAAAGCATAAGGTAACCATCAGTGGTGTTGTAGAGGATAATACCCATTGTTATCTGTATACTTCAAGAAAGAATGCTGCAAACCTTGCAGACGTCAGTGATCAGGCATATAACTGTATTATCAGTAAGGATAAACTAACATTAGACAAGAAGCTGGTGGCAAGTGAGACGAAGATGACCGTCACGGCAGACACCATGGAAAACCTCATGGGGCCGATGAAAGCAATCATTATCACATTTGAAATTGTTGGAATCGTTCTTGGTGTATTTGTGCTGTATCTGATCATCAATATGATCGTATCGGAAACATCCGTCAACATATCTGTGATGAAGGTGCTTGGCTTTGGCAGACAGGAGATTTCCAACCGGGTACTGAATATCAATCATATTCTGGTATGTATCGGATTTTTGCTGGGAATTCCGATCGCCTATGCCTTTGTAAAGGTTGGATATTCGGATACAATAGAAAATTATGGAATGATGTTATCACCGGTGCTTACGGTAAAAGCCCTTGTGATTGGCTTTGTACTTACCTGGATCACCTATGATCTGTCACTTCTTTTTCAAAAAAGAAAAATTTCAAGGATTGACATGGTGGAAGCTTTGAAGGAAAATAATAGAAATGAGTAATATTATTTTCAACAGCTGTTTTTGGGAGGATACAGATGGCAAAGCGGGTATTTACAGAGGCAGAGAGAACAGAATACAGAGAAAAAATGCTTGCGGCAGGCTTTGATCTGCTGAAACAATATGGAATGACACATATGTCGGTTGCCAAAATTACTGAGGCAGCCGGCATTGGCGTTAGTACCTTTTATAATTTTTTCCCGTCGAAGGAGGATTATGTATATGAGGTTCTGCAGTACCGGAGGAAGATGATCCCGGAACTGATCAAAATGGCATTGAACGGGAAAGAAAAAGCGGGGCCGGCAGAGGCGAGAACTTATTTGAAGTTTATGATAGACGAGAATTATAGTGTATTTCCAAGCCTTTCCCCCGAGGATGAACAGCGTCTTTTAGAGATGATTCCGGAGAAGGCAAAACCGGATCTGCAAAGAGAGACGGAGATTTCAACCATGTTTTTTCAGCAGATGGAGGGCATACGCCCGGATATCAACATTGGAGTTGTGACGAATCTGATCAAGATATATGTGCTGGGGGCAGAAGGCAGGGAATTGCTGCATGACGCAGCATATGAGGAGACTATGGAGCGTATGCGGGATGTCATCATATATGAGATTTTCGGGAGAACCGAATCGTAAATAATGATTAAAAATTTAAAAAGGTATTGAATCGGAAAGGTGATGGTGTTATAATCATCGCGGTAAAATAATGAGCCTTGAAAGGCGCAGAGATAAAAAGGAGGCGAAGCATATGGACAGTTGTGATAGTCGAAGTCGAAGTACACATAATGATGGATACAGGCTTGGATTTTATTACAGGTGTCTGTAGGCGTGCCGTTTTTCATAAAAGATAAGCCGTTATCCATCGTTATGAATCAATTCACAACTTATAATTGTGCAGCATGACATTATGATGGATTTTTTATGCCCTTTTTCGGGTAAAGGGAGGCTTATGATGACAAGAGAAGTATTAAAGGAACCAATTTTTGCAAAGGAAATTGTTGAAATTACAAGATTTTCTCATTCGATTGATGAGATGAAGGAGAAGCTCAAGGATTACCATGAGAATGACATCGCACAGAGTCTGAAATATCTAAACAGAGCCGAAAGAAATCTTCTGTACAGTGCGATTGATGCAAAATGGATGGCGGAAATCATTTCTTATATTGACGATCCGGGACAATATGTTGAAGAGATCGGAATCGACAAGCTGGCAGAGATCATCAACGAGATGGACGCAGATGATGCGGTAGATCTGTGGGAAGATATTGACGAGAGCGTGAAGGTGAAGCTTCGTACGATGATCGACGATGAGATCCGGACAGATATCCAGCTGATCAATTCCTATGATGAGGATGAGATCGGAAGTTTGATCACCACCAATTATATTTGCATCAAACAGCACCTGACGATCCGTCAGGCAATGCATGAGCTGGTGCAGCAGGCGGGCGAAAATGATAATATTACAACAATTTATGTGGTGGATAATAGGAAACGTTTTTGCGGTGCGATCGATTTGAAGGATCTTATTGTTGCAAGAGAAAATGTGGAGTTAGATACACTGATCAGCTATGCCTATCCGTATTTGCTGGATCATGAGAAGATTTCGGACAGCATCGAAAAGATCAAGGATTACGCGGAAGATTCCCTGCCTGTTTTGAATAAGGACAAGAAAATTATCGGTATTATTACAGCACAGGATGTGGTTGAGGCTGTGGATGATGAGCTGGGAGAGGACTATGCAAAGCTCGCCGGTCTGTCTGCAGAAGAGGATCTGAATGAAACTACCGGAGAAAGCATGAAGAAGCGTCTTCCGTGGCTGATCATTCTGTTGTTCCTCGGAATGGGAGTATCCACTGTGGTCGGAGCATTCGAGGGCGTTGTAGCGGTACTGCCGGTCGTGATCTGTTTTCAGTCATTGATCCTTGACATGGCGGGAAATGTTGGTACACAGTCTCTTGCGGTAACGATCCGTGTGCTGATGGATGAGAATCTGAATGGTAAAGACAAGCTGAAGCTGTTGTTTAAGGAAATGAAGGTTGGATGCTGTAACGGTGCTTTGCTTGGAGTGATGGCACTGGTCTGCCTGGGTGTTTATATTGCACTCTTTAAAGGATATGCAATCGGAACTGCATTTTTGATCTCCGGCTGTGTCGGAATATCCCTTCTGGCCGCGATCATTATTTCCAGTCTGGTCGGAACCTTAGTGCCGATCATTTTCCACAAAATAAACGTGGATCCGGCGGTCGCTTCCGGTCCGCTTATTACAACCGTCAATGATCTGGTGGCTGTTGTGACATATTATGGTCTTGCGTGGATCCTGCTGATCCGGATGATGAAGATAGTGTGATGCAATGAGAAAGGATATTGACAAACGACTTACCGTCGGCGTTATTATTTGCATTTCCTGATAGTTTAATTACATCATTTGTGATTCAATTTATTCATTTTTAGGAAAATGAATAAATTGAATTGACTATGATAAAATTAGAAGATATAATAAAAATGGATTATATGTGACTATAGTATGAAAATATGGAGATTAAATATGCGACAATTCGACTATCGTAAAAAATGGGAAAAACTATTGACGCCGAAGACGGTATCTTATTTAGCTCAAATACACGAATTTAAAGGTGAGCAGACGTTGTTTATTGAAGCTCAAAAAGACACTTTGACACAATTAGTAAAAATTGCCAGAATCCAAAGTACAGAAGCATCTAATAAAATTGAGGGAATTTATACATCGGATGAACGGTTAAAAGCACTGGTACAGGATTCAACTCGACCAAGAACGCGGAATGAACGTGAAATTGCCGGATATAGGGATGTATTAAACACAATTCATGAGAGCTATGATTATATTCCACTCAAACCGTCTATGATCTTGCAATTGCATAGAGATCTTTTTAAATTTGAAGGATATGATATAGGGGGCAAGTACAAAGCCGCCGATAACATTATTGAGGAAGAAGATGACAAAGGAAATAAGTTTGTCCGTTTTCAACCTATGCCTGCGTGGGAAACTCCGGAGGCGATGGACATATTGTGTGATGCGTTCGATACAGCATTAGCTACAGAGCAGATTGATCCGCTTCTGTTGATCCCAATGTTTGTTCTGGATTTTCTGTGTGTTCATCCGTTTAATGACGGAAATGGACGAATGAGTCGATTGCTTACATTGTTACTTATGCATCGATCCGGTTATATAGTGGGAAAATATATCAGTATAGAAAAGTTAATAGAAAAAACAAAGGAAGAATATTACGAATCACTGCAACAGAGTTCTTTCGGATGGTATGAGGAACAAAACGATTATGAACCGTTTGTACATTATATGCTAGGAATTATTGTGGCGGCGTACAGGGAGTTTTCATCCAGAGTTAGACTTTTAACCACGGAGAAGATGTCGAAGTCGGAACGTGTAAGGGAGATTATCAGAGGCACTGTGGGCACAATAACAAAATCAGAAATTTTGGAGAGATGTCCCGATATTAGCCAGATGACGGTTCAGAGGGCACTGGCAGAATTGCTGGAGACAGAACAAATAGTTAAAATTGGTGGAGGAAGATATACAAAATATACATGGAACAATGACAAAGAAGGAGATTAGAAAGCATGATTACGGGAGAACTGAAAAATAAGATTGATGGTTTATGGGATGTGTTTGCTGCGGGAGGACTAGTCAATCCATTGGAAGTAATTGAGCAGATTACATATCTGATGTTTATACATGATTTGGATGATTCTGATAATATGAGAGCGAAGGAAAGCGCTATGCTGGGGCTTCCTTATAAAAGCATTTTTGCTGAAGAGGTGAAGATTGGGGAGAGAACCATAGAGGGGAATCAATTAAAATGGTCTGTATTCCATGACTATTCCGCTGACAAAATGTATTCTGTAATGCAGGAATGGGTGTTCCCGTTTATTAAGACGCTGCACAGTGACAGAAACAGTGCCTATTCGAAATACATGGATGATGCGATTTTTAAGTTGCCAACGCCATTGGTCTTGTCTAAGGTGGTAGATTCATTGGATGAGATTTATAAGATTATGAATGAAATGCAGTCAACAGATGTAAGGGGAGATGTTTATGAATATCTTTTATCAAAGATTGCTCAGTCGGGACGAAATGGACAATTTCGTACGCCAAGACATATTATTCGCATGATGGTAGACCTAATGGAGCCATCCAGTGACGAAGTGATTTGTGATCCGGCGTGTGGAACCTCTGGTTTTTTAGTCGCTGCCGGTGAATATTTTAAGGAGAACAAAAAAGAAGAAATTTTCTTTGATAAACAGAAAAAAGATCATTATATGAATCATATGTTTCATGGATTTGATATGGATAGAACCATGCTTCGTATTGGTGCAATGAATATGATGACACATGGTATAGATAATCCTTTTATTGAGTATAGGGACAGTTTATCTGATCAAAATCCTGACAGAGAAAAATATTCCTTAGTGTTAGCCAATCCTCCTTTTAAGGGAAGCCTTGACGCGGAGGCTGTTTCCGGAGATTTACTGAAGGTTTGCAAAACCAAAAAAACTGAGCTTTTGTTTCTTGCACTGTTTTTGCGTATATTAAAAATCGGGGGACGGTGTGCCTGCATTGTACCAGATGGTGTATTGTTTGGTTCATCAACAGCGCATAAAGCTATTCGGAAAGAAATTGTTGAAAATCAACGACTGCAGGCTGTTATTTCAATGCCTTCCGGTGTATTTAAACCTTATGCAGGTGTATCCACGGCGATTTTGATTTTTACCAAAACTGAGCACGGTGGAACAGATAATGTATGGTTTTATGACATGCATGCGGATGGTTATAGCTTGGATGATAAAAGGTCTCCTGTTGAAGAAAACGATATTCCGGATATCATCGAGCGATTCAAACATTTAGACAAGGAAATGGAACGGAAACGTACAGAACAGTCATTTATGGTGCCTAAACAGGAAATTGTAGACAATGCATATGATCTTAGTATAAATAAGTATAAAGAAATAGAGTATATTCCGGTAGAATATCCACCAACATCGGAGATTATGGCTGATATCCGTAAGATTGAGGCGGAGATTAGCGTTGAGATGGATGAATTGGAAAAGCTACTTGGCTTATAAGAAACGTCGATTTGCAGATGACAGAAAAATTCGGATTTGTGAGGGATGATGAAGATGGAAATGGTGTATGTAGAAGATTGTTGTGAAATACTCGATTCTATGCGAGTGCCTATTACTGCATCTGATAGAATAGCAGGAGAATATCCTTATTATGGGGCAAATGGTATTCAAGACCATGTTTCTGATTATATTTTTGATGATGAACTGGTTTTACTGGCCGAGGATGGTGGAAATTTTGGTTCAAAGGAAAGACCTATTGCTTATAGAGTTTCTGGTAAGTGTTGGGTTAATAATCATGCTCATGTCTTAAAACCAAAGGCAGGATTAGATGTAGATTATTTGTGCTATTCGCTTATGTTCTATGATGTTGATGGAATGGTTAATGGAGCTACGAGACAGAAGTTAACTCAAGCGGCTATGCGGAAGATGAAGATTCCACTAAGATCTATTGAAGAACAAGTGCATGTAGTTGATGAGTTGAATCGAGTAATAAAGATAAAAGAACAAAGACAGCAGTCATCCCTCTTGTCTTCCCCTGACCATACATAGCAACTAAAACAGTTCCAATAGGTACCAGTTTTGCAGATGAACCTGCTAGTCCTGACTCTGTAATATGCTCATCCACATTCTTTATTACATTGTTTTGCAACTCAGTAGTCTTTACCCAAGGGATTGTACCATTATTCCAATACTCTGTTCTATCTCGACTTGGTGTACCTCCACTTATGACATTCGTTAAATCTTTTACCGCAATATATGGATATTTTGTACTTTCATGAATACTACCAAACATCTTGACAAATCGGGCTTTAATAAGTTCATCTAACAACTGTAATTCTTTATTGCGTGATTCAATAATTCTAAATATTTTATTTAAATTAGTGGCAATCTCCACTTGTTTCTCATACGACGGATAAGGAATCTCTGTAGACTCAAAGTCCTTTTTAACAATATGCTTCATAGTCGCGCCATGTGTTTTCCGTCCCATTTCTTTAAGTTTATGACGAACGGCAAATACAAAATAATTCTTATCTATATCAGCTTTATCAAATTCAACTTTGAAAATATGCTGATTTAATAACGCCTTCCCTCTATTCCATATATACACACCCAAACTGGCAGACCATGATATTAATACATCACCATCATTTATTTCTATCTTTTGGGGATATGTCCCATCATAGAACCCCAAATCATATGAATTTCCAGTAAGATCTTGAATACGAATTATCGGCAATCCTCTTTTACTTCTATCTTTTGGCTTAAATGCATATCCATTGATATATGTTGCTACATCTCCAAGTTTAATCATGTTTTTAACCATTCTATCCACCTTATTCAACCTATATTTACTCAATGCAATTAAAACTTTATACAATTTTTTCACATCAATACGAACTTTGCTGGTACACACTTTGCTCGTAGCCCTACAAATCCGAAGTTGCAGAAATTCCTATTCAGATTTCTTAACACTCTCCCCATTTCTCCTGCATACAAAATACTTTAAATATCTTACTCCTTATGCAATATACCTTCTATGTGATGCTTTTACATTATTTTGGTTTACAATAGCATACTGCATCGTTGTATCTATTTGTGAATGTCCCAATATTTTTTGCACCTGTTCAATCGGCATTCCTTTGTCAATAGCTCTTGTCGCCATAGTCCTACGGAATTTATGCGGATGTACCTTTTCAATTTTTAATTTTCTCCCAAGTTGTCGAAGCCGGATTTCTACACCACTTATTTTCAATCGATCATGCGGCTTGTCCAATGTAACAAACAATGCCGGATTTGTATCCGTTCTGCTTTGTAAATACTTTTCCAAATGAATTTTTGCTTTTGCATCAAAATAGACTTTACGCTCTTTATCCCCTTTTCCAAAAACCACACATTCCCTTTCTGAAAAATTGATATCCTCCCTATTTAGTCGAACCAACTCTCCTACCCTAATGCCGGTAGAATATAACAGATCCACCATCGCTGTATCACGAATGTTGTCACAAGAATCTCTTAACTTCTCAATTTCCTCATCGGATATAATATTTTTGACCTTCTTTTTCGTTTTGATCTTATGAATCCGCCTCATTGGACTTTTCAAAATATAATCTTCTTCCTCCAGCCATGAAAAAAAACTGGAAATATTTCGGCGAATATTGTCTATCGTAGTCTTTCCACAATTAAATCAAAACCATTTCCAATCAAAAATAAAGTCATTTTATCCCCCTTGTATAATCTTCAAAACTATTCAGCTCTACTATTCCCGCCGTGTATCAAACAAAAGTAACAACTACTGTGCTGCATACGACAGACAAATCATCATCACAATTTTAAATGCGAATTTTGTCTCACTTTCGTACATGGGAATTTTTCAGAGGTTCTCAACTATCGACATTTTTTCTAGAAAAAAGAATTTGCAATAAGAACGATAACTATATAGAATTCCCCTCACCCCTATAAGTCATGCTCCCACACATGTCTTATAACCATTATTCTACACAAATCTACAATTTTTTCCAGCACCACCTGCAAAATAAATTCTACCGCTTCAACCTTTCCATCCAGCGCCTCGGAAAAGAAGTCATCATCCATCAGCTTCAGTCTGTCAATCCGATTCAGATACTCTTCCTGCCTGTTCAACTCCATCTTCGCCATACACTCCTCCTGTATTGCCCCGGGGTGATGGTTCATCCATCCAACCTTGTCGACACAAAAACCATATCACAGGTGAAAATACATTGTAAAGCGTAAGTTTGGAACATTTAGGAAAAGCACGCAAGAATGCGGGGTACAGGCGAAAATAAATTTTAAAAACGTAAAAAAACCGCCGAAAGCACTACGCTCCCGACGGTCTCCCATCCCTAATCTCTCCTAAATATATCTCTCGTATACACCTTGTCCGCCACATCATCCAGACAAGCATCATACCGGTTCGCAATGATCGCCTGCGACAGATCATTGAACTGCGCCAGATCATTCACAACTCTGCCGCCAAAGAATGTGCTACCATCCTCCAAAGTCGGCTCATACACGATCACGGTTGCGCCTTTCGCCTTGATCCGCTTCATGACTCCCTAGATGGAACTCTGCCGGAAATTATCCGAATTACTTTTCATCGTCAAGCGGTACACACCAACGACAACTTCCTTTTCCTTCGAAGCATCGTAGTCTTCATTCGGTCCATACGCTCCAGCAATCTCCAGCACTCGATCCGCAATATAATCCTTCCTCGTCCGGTTTGATTCCACAATCGCTTCAATCAGGTTCTCCGGCACATCCTGATAGTTCGCCAACAACTGCTTTGTGTCCTTCGGCAGGCAATATCCTCCATAACCAAAACTTGGGTTATTGTAATGTGTGCCGATTCGCGGATCCAAACACACACCATTGATGATCTGCTGCGTATCAAAGCCCTTCATCTCCGCATATGTGTCGAGCTCGTTGAAATACGATACACGCAGTGCCAGATATGTATTTGCAAAAAGCTTGACCGCCTCTGCTTCCGTATACCCCATGATCAGCGTGTCAATATTCTCCTTGATTGCGCCTTCCTGCAACAGCCCCGCATATGTATGTGCCGCCGCAACCAGTCTCTCATCATCCATATCCGTTCCAACAATGATACGGCTTGGGTATAAATTATCATACAACGCCTTTGATTCCCGCAGAAATTCCGGACTGAAAATAATGTTTTCACAACAATATTTCTTCCGGATGGATTTCGTATATCCCACCGGAATTGTGGACTTAATTACCATAATTGCAGATGGATTATACTTCATTACCAATTCAATGACCGATTCTACTGCAGATGTATCGAAGAAATTCTTCTGACTGTCATAATTCGTCTCGTTACATATATTAAGTATCTCCCGACGCTCATCCTTTGTTGCCGTTGGAATAGCAAAGATGATTTGATCGATCTTATGCAGCAAATATATCGTCTCTTGTTCCTGCTACCGGAACACCCTCGATAAAACGTCCATTCTTGTTCTTATTATCATCAATAAAACATTTCACACGCATGTTGTTGAGCTTGGATGACCGCTGGATTTCTCGCATCAGCGTCTGTCCTGCCGCACCGGCTCCAATAACCATGACATTGTCCACCTGCTTGCCATGTGCCCGGTTTCGTTCTGTGACAAAGATACGATACGAATACCGCAGTCCGATCACACATACATATTCCAGAACAAATCCTAATATATAGTAGGAAATCGGCATACGCTGCAGGAAGATCGTGATTCCACACAGATTGATCAGTCCTGCGATCAATGTCGCGTTCGTCATTGGCAGTAATTCACGGATGCCAAGGAACCGCCATATTCGTTTGTACATACTTGTGAGCCAGAAGACTGTCAGCGTGATAACCATTCGAACCGGTATATATATAATCCACGCTTCCAGATATTTGATATCGATTGCTGAGAACCGGCAGTCAAACCGCAGCCACAATGCAACCGCATACGCAAAATTAACTACAACTGTATCGTACACCATAAGCATCACTGCGACAATATGCCAGTGCTGAATTTTGAACTTTTTCTCTCCCATGTTTCCCATTTCTCCCTGTCACCGGACGCCACGCCCGGAAATTTTATCTTTTGTTACCATTCATCTCCAAAAATATAGTATAGCAATTTGTGAATTGCAATAGACCTTGCAAAATTGACACTTAATCTGTCATAATTGGTATTCGTCCTTGTAAATAGGGAGTTTTCTGGCATACTTTCTGCATTTTTCGTTTGTGCAATTTGTTGCCTGAATGCGAGAATTTTTGTTGTGCTTTGACTATTTTTATTATATAATGAGGGCAGTGTTTTATGAAAGGAAGGTATTATACATGAAATTTGGTTACTTTGATGACGCAAATCGTGAGTACGTCATTACTTCGCCTAGAACTCCATATCCATGGATCAATTACTTAGGCACACAGGGGTTCTTCTCCCTGATTTCCAACACTGCCGGAGGATATTCCTTCTACAAAGACGCTCGTCTTAGAAGAATCACTCGTTACCGTTACAACAACGTACCTATTGATATGGGTGGACGTTATTTCTATATCAATGAGAACGGTACGATCTGGAACCCGGGCTGGTCTCCAGTGAAGACAGAGCTGGATGCTTATGAGTGCCGTCATGGTATGGGTTACACAGTAATCACAGGTAAGAAGAACGACCTGAAGGCTGAAGTAACATTCTTCGTACCACAGAATTACGACGGAGAAGTACAGCAGGTAGTTTTGACAAATGAGAGCGACAAAGCTAAGACATTCTCCTTCTTCTCATTTGCTGAGTGGTGTCTGTGGGATGCACAGGACGACTGCACAAACTTCCAGAGAAACTTCAGTACTGGTCGTGTAGAGGTAAAGGATTCTACCATCTACCACAAGACTGAGTACAGAGACAGACGTGATCATTACGCATTCTATTCTGTAAATGACACCATCGATGGTTACGATACAGACCGTGATGCATTCATCGGTTTGTACAATGGTTTCCACAATCCACAGGCAGTTGAAGCTGGTAAGGCTAACAACTCCTTTGCAGATGGCTGGTCACCAATCGCTTCTCATTATAAAGAGATCACACTTGCTCCGGGCGAGTCTAAGACACTCATCTTCATCCTTGGTTATGTAGAGATGCCAGTTGAGGAGAAGTTCGAAGCAGATGGTAAGACTATTAATAAGGTAAAGGCTCTTGCTATGATGGACAAGTACAACACACCTGAGAAGGTTGCTGCTGGTCTTGCAGAGCTGAAGGCTACTTGGGATAATCTCCTTGGAATCTTAAATGTTGACACACCAGATGACAAGGTTAACCGTATGGTTAATATCTGGAACCAGTATCAGTGTATGGTTACATTCAACCTTTCACGTTCTGCTTCCTACTTCGAATCAGGTATCGGTCGTGGTATGGGATTCCGTGATTCAAACCAGGATATCCTCGGTTTCGTTCACCAGATTCCAGACCGTGCAAGAGAGAGAATTATTGATATCGCTTCAACTCAGCTTGAGGATGGCGGCTGCTACCATCAGTATCAGCCACTGACCAAGAAGGGTAACTCCGATATCGGTGGTGACTTCTCCGATGATCCATTGTGGATGATCCTTTCTGTTTCCGCTTACATCAAGGAGACAGGTGACTGGGGTATCCTCGATGAGATGGTTCCTTATGATAACGACGAGTCTAAGGCAAAGCCAATGCTTGATCACTTGAAGGTTTCCTTCTACAAGATCGTAAATAATCTTGGACCTCACGGACTTCCACTTGCAATGCGTGCAGACTGGAATGACTGTATCAACCTGTCATGCTACTCTGACACACCAGGTGAGAGCTTCCAGACATATACAAACCCTAAGTTCGCTGCTGAAGGCGGTTACTCTAAGGTTGCTGAGTCTGTTATGGTTGCTACACTCTTCACATATGCAGGTCCAAACTATGTATCTATCCTGAAGCACCTTGGCAAGGATGACGAGGCAACAGCTGCTCAGGCTGAAATCGATAAGATGAAAGCAAACATCATGGAATCCGCTTGGGATGGCGACTGGTTCATCCGTGCATACGATGCAAACGGCGAGAAGATGGGTTCTAAGGAATGTGAAGAAGGTAAGATCTTCATCGAGCCACAGGGCTTCGCAATCATGTCTGAGATTGGTAAGGATCAGGGCTGTGATATGAAGACACTTGCAGCTATCGATGAGAGACTGAATACAAAGCATGGTCTTGTACTGAACAACCCAGCATATACAAAGTACTACATCCAGTACGGTGAGATCTCTACATATCCGGGCGGATACAAGGAGAACGCTGGTATCTTCACACACAACAATGCATGGATCATCTGTGCTGCTGCTTACGCTGGTCAGGGTGATCAGGCATTCAAGTACTACTCAGAGATCGCTCCTGCATTTACAGAAGAGACATCTGATATCCACAAGACAGAGCCATATGTATATGGACAGATGATCGGTGGTAAGGATGCTGGTTCTGATATCGGTCAGACAGGCAAGAACTTCGGTCAGGGTAAGAACTCATGGCTGACAGGTACAGCTGCTTGGAACATGGTAGCTATCTCCCAGTACATCCTTGGTGTACAGCCTGACTTCGACGGTTTGAAGATTGATCCTTCTATCCCTTCTGCTTGGGATGGTTTGAAGGCTTCCCGTCAGTTCCGTGGCGACACATATGATATCGAGGTTAAGAACCCAGATCACGTATGCAAGGGTGTTAAGAGCATGACTGTTGATGGCAAGGCAATCGACGGAAATGTAATCCCTGTTGCTGGTGATGGCAAGGCTCATAAGGTTGAGGTTGTTCTTGGTTAATTGATAACTAACGAGACAATTCACAGATAAAAATAGCAGCGGCTGCACATCGTGCAGCCGCTGTTTTTGTATGCAGTCACCACATAAAAAAGGCACCACCCGACAGGTGATGCCCTCATATGTAGAAATTCGGTCCTAAGTCCCGATTAGTCCTCGATACCGTTGTTCTTAAGGTAATTAACAACATCCTCTAC
>ENA-UESJ01000219-UESJ01000219.1-human-gut-metagenome-genome-assembly--contig:-NODE-219-length-31689-cov-7.462831_pt1 | contig 31689 bp, 25 predicted proteins | sample MGYA00243000_ERZ508001 | MGnify/ENA primary metagenome ERZ508001 (study PRJEB26167, sample SAMN06115479) | human gut metagenome | host: Homo sapiens | place: China:Chongqing | collected 2015-03-03... | reverse complement strand
GAAACGCAGCGTAGCAGCGCTACGCTAAGTGGAATGAACGGACGCCAGAAGGGAAAAGGCGCAAGCAGATGGCGCAGTTGAATCTGGAAATAGTATTATACCTCCACCACCCCCGTGGCGACCCGCTCCACAAACACCTTGTCGTGTTCCACCAGCAGCATCGTCGGCTGATACTGCCGAATCAGCGTCTCCAACTGCACCCGGCTGAACACGTCGATGTAGTTCAGCGGCTCATCCCACACAAACACATGCGCCGGCTCGCACAGCGACCGCGCCAGCAGGATTTTCTTCCGCTGCCCTTGGCTCATCTCCTGCAAGTCGTGGTCAAACAACTCGCGTGGGCAGTCCATGTTCCGCAGAATCGCCTTGAAGAGCGTTTCGTCCACCTGCGCATCGCGGATGAAGTCGCGCAAACTGCCGCGCAAATCATCCACCCGCTGCCGCACGGATGAGAACGTCACACCCGACGCAATGCGGATACTCCCCGTCAGCGCGTCACTCTCCCCCAGAATTCCCTTCAGGATGCTGGACTTTCCGCACCCGTTCGCGCCGATAAGCGCCAGCCGCTCGCCCTGACGCAGCGTAAACCGCACGTTTTCGCAGACTGTCCGATTTCCGTAGCGAACCGCGCCGTTTTCCACCGAAATCAGCATGTCTTTCGGATGCGGCAGCGTCGTCATGCGCAGCGTACCGACCTGCTCGACGTTTTTCAGCAGCGTCTGCTTTTCCTCGATGGCGCGTTCTTGCCGCACCTGCGATGCTTTCGAGCGTTTCATCATCCGCTCCGACGCCGCGCCGAGAAAGCCGCGGTCTACTTTCCCATAAAAGGACTTATCCGCGTGGCGCTTGTTTTCCTCCGCGCGATTGCTCCATTCCGCCGTTTTGCGCGCGGCGGCTTCCAGCTGCTTGATTTCTTTGCGGAGCGTCTCGTTCCGGGCGGCTTCAGCTCCGTTTTCGCCGTTCAGGCGCGCTTCAAACGTGTCGTAATTTCCCTGCATGACGTAGGTGTTCGCCTTGTTCAGGCAGACCACATGGTCAATCGCGCGGTTGAGGAAGGCGCGGTCATGGCTGACGAGCAGAAAGCCGTCTTTGCGGCGCAGGTAGTCCGCGAGCATTGCACGACCGGGTGCGTCGAGGGAATTGGTGGGTTCGTCGATGAGCGGGTAGGCGTCCTCGCGGGCGAATAGCGCCGAGAGCATCACGCGTGTCTGTTCGCCGCCAGAGAGCGTATCAAACGGGCGGTTGAGCGCCTCTTCCGGCACGTTGAGAAGGGATAATTCGCGCATCAAACGCCAGTCCTCGCACGTCGACGCGGCGGTTTGGGCAATTTGCCATGCGGTTTGTGTGCCATCCGCGACTGGGTACGGGAACAGCACAGGCATCAGCGGGCAGTCGATTTTCCCTTTGCCCTGCAAATCGCCGGACAGCAGGCGCAGGAGGGTGGTTTTTCCGCGTCCGTTGCGGGCGATAAGCCCCGTGCGCCACGCCGTGTCGAGGGACAGGGACAAATCCGCAAAGACGGCCTCCGGTGCGCCGTCGTAGGTGAATGATAGATGTTCAATTTTCAGCTGCAAAATGAATTTCCTCCGCTTTGGTCAGCAGGGAGGGTAGAATTTTCTCTGCATAGGCAGGCTGGTTTTGTCTTTCTTGCTATTTTTCTTGTGTCGCAGAGGGTTTCGCGTCTGCGGACGCGACAAGGGGGCATGAAAACAGACGAAGTCTGCGCTCGCCCCCTTGACCCCTTCGGCTTCCACTACTGGCGTTGAGCGTGGGCGTAAGTACGGTTTTACGCTTTTATACTATTTCCAGATAAGAATGCGCCAAGATGCGCCGCGAATTTTTCATTCTGGCTAACGTGAATGAAACGCAGCGTAGCAGCGCTACGCTAAGTGGAATGAGCGGACGCCAGAAGGGAAAAGGCGCAAGCAGATGGCGCAGGTGAATCTGGAAATAGTATTAGGTAATTCAAAATAAGCACAAGAAAAGCTGACCCGCTATGCGGTGATTTCTGCCATCACAAACAAACCGCTTGCTTGCGGTTCATTGCTTCCCTGCTCAGTCAACAGGTGCAGAAATCACAGACGCATATGCGGATCAGCCTCCTTCGCGCGTTGCTGTTTATCAGAATACCATTTTTCGGCGCACTTGTCAAGGTGGAAAAACGGTGGTATAATAGAAAGGAAGTTGATTTTGTCGGAGGATGTGCCATGAGTTTCACCCACCTGCATCTGCACACGGAATATTCCCTGCTGGACGGCGCGTGCCGTATTCCAAAGCTCGTCGAGCGCATCAAGGCGCTTGGCATGACCTCCTGTGCCATCACCGACCACGGCGTGATGTACGGCTGCATCGACTTCTATTCCGCCATGAAGGATGCAGGCATCAAACCCATCATCGGCTGCGAGGTCTACGTCTGCCGCGACCGGTTGGACAAATCCGCCGCGAACCGCGAGTACAGTCACCTCATCCTCCTGTGTGAAAACAACACCGGCTATCAGAACCTGATGAAACTGGTCAGCGAGGGCTTCCTGACCGGCTATTATTATCGCCCGCGCATTGACTACAACCTGATTCGCCAGCACAGCGAAGGGCTGATTTGCCTCTCCGCGTGCCTGTCCGGCGACCTGCCGAAGCTGCTGCTGCAAGGGCGCTACGACGACGCGGAAGCGTATGTGCGCGAAATGCAGGATATTTTCGGTGAGAAGAACTTCTATGTTGAAATCATGGATCACGGCATCCGCGAGGAGAAAATCGTCATGCCGCGCCTGATTTCGCTTGCCCGCGAGATGAATGTGCCGCTGGTGGCAACGAACGACTGCCACTACTTGGAGGAGAAGGACGCCGACGCGCAGGAAGTGCTGCTGTGCATCCAGACGGGCAAGACGCTTGATGACGCGAACCGGATGCGCATGGACACGCGCCAGCTCTACGTCAAGAGCGAAGATGAAATGCGCACGCTGTTCGCCGCCTGCCCGGATGCTGTTGACCGCACGCAGGAGATTGCCGACCGCTGCAATGTGGAATTTGAGTTCGGCGTGACACGCCTGCCTCATTATCCCGTGCCGGAGGGCGAAACCGCGCTGTCGATGCTCACGCGCCTGACGCATGAGGGCTTGCGCGAGCGCTATCCCGACGCAAAGGAGGACGACGAGCCGTGGCAGCGGTTGAATTATGAGCTGAACGTCATCTCGTCGATGGGGTATGTCGATTACTTCCTGATTGTCTGGGACTTCATCCGCTATGCCAAGAGTCAGGGCATCATGGTCGGGCCGGGACGCGGCAGCGGCGCTGGGTCGATTGTCGCGTACTCGCTGGGCATCACGATGCTTGATCCGCTGAAATATCAGCTGCTGTTTGAACGCTTCCTGAACCCGGAGCGCGTCACCATGCCTGATATTGACGTGGACTTCTGCTACGAGCGCCGGCAGGAGGTCATCGACTATGTGGCGCGCAAGTACGGCGCAGACCATGTGAGCCAGATTATCACCTTCGGCACCTTGCAGGCGAAGGGCTGCATCCGCGACGTAGGGCGCGTCTTAGGCATGAGCTATCAGGACACGGACGCGGTCGCGAAGGCGATTCCCTTCGACCTCGGCATGACGCTGGAAAAAGCGCTGACGCTCTCGCCGCTTCTCAAAACCATGTACGACGAACAGCCGGAAGTGCATCGGCTGATTGACACCGCCATGACGCTGGAGGGTATGCCGCGCCACGCCTCCACCCACGCGGCAGGTGTGCTGATTACGGGCAAGCCGGTGATGGAGTACGTCCCCTTGCAGCGCAACGACGAGGTCATCACGACGCAGTACCCGATGGGGACGATTGAGCGCCTCGGCTTGCTGAAGATGGACTTTCTGGGCTTGCGGACGCTGACTGTCATCCGCGATACGCTGGATATGCTGCGTGAGCAAGGCATCGACATGAAGCCGGAGGACATTCCGCGCGACGACCCGGCGGTGTACGAAATGATTTCCGCCGGCGACACGGACGGCGTGTTCCAGCTCGAAGGCGGCGGAATGCGCACCTTCCTGACGAACATGAAGCCCACCTGCTTTGAGGACATTATCGCCGCGATTTCCCTCTACCGTCCCGGCCCGATGGAGTCCATCCCGCGCTATATTCAGGGCAAGCAGAACCCGTCGAGCATCCACTACGAGACGGAGAAGCTGCGCCCGATTCTGGACGTCACCTACGGCTGCATGGTCTATCAGGAGCAGGTGATGCAGATTGTGCGCGATTTGGCAGGATACAGCTACGGGCGAAGCGACCTTGTCCGCCGCGCGATGGCGAAAAAGAAACACAAGGTGATGGCGCAGGAGCGCGAATACTTCATCCACGGCAAGCTGAACGACGACGGGACAATTGACGTGCCGGGCTGCGTGCGCAACGGCGTGCCGGAGGAAGTCGCGTCACACCTTTACGACGAGATGACCGCGTTCGCGTCCTACGCCTTCAACAAATCCCATGCCGCCGCGTATGCCGTTGTCTGCATTGAGACGGCGTGGCTCAAGCGCTATCATCCCGTGCCGTTTATGGCGGCAATTCTCAACAGCGTATACGGCAATCCGGCGAAAATCGCGGCATACATCCAGTACTGCCGTTCGCGCGGCATTGCGATTCTGCCGCCGGACGTGAACCGTTCGCAGTGGAAATTCACCGTCGCAAAAGCCCCGGACGGACAGCTGGGGATTCTCTTCGGCTTAGGCGCGGTCAAGACGGTCGGGCAGGGCGCTGTGGATGCCATCATCCGCGAGCGCAAGAATGGCGCGTACCGCGACATCTTCGACTTCTGCCGCCGCATCGACACGAGCGAATGCAACAAGCGCGTCGTCGAGAGCCTCATCAAAGCGGGCGCGTTCGACGGCATGGGCGGCAATCGGCCGCAGCTGCTGGCGGTGTTTGAATCCGCGATGGATGCGAACTCTTCCCTGCGCAAGCAGACGGTAGACGGGCAGATCAGCCTGTTCGACATGGCATTCGGCGGTGCGCCGCTGGTTCAGGAGAATCACACGCTGCCGAATCTGCCGGATTATCCCCTGCGGCAGCGGCTGGCGCTGGAGAAGGAGATTGCGGGGGTGTACATCACCGGGCATCCGCTGGATGATTACCGCGACGTGCTGGGCAAGCTGCCGTTCTCCACCGCCGATTTGGATGGGCTGGAGGAGCGCGAGGACCGCGGCTTATCCCTCGATGGGCAGATTGTCGACATGGGCGGCATTCTGACCGAAGTGAAGGGCAAAGCGACGAAAAAGGGCGCGTACATGGGCTTCATCACGCTGGAAGACCTGACGGGGCAGATTGAGTGCCTTGTGTTTCCGAAGGTGTACGAGCGCTATCAGGGCATGATGGCGGTGGATGATTTGGTGGTGCTGCACGGGCGGCTGTCCATCCGCGAGGAGGAAGCGCCGAAGCTGCTGGTGGAGAAGCTGATTCCGCTGGAGGCGTGGCATCCGGAGGAATCCGCCCCCGCCGCGCCCATGAGGCAGAGCACCGCGCGCCCCGTGCCGCCGCCGAAGCGCCACACGCCCGAAGCGCCGAAGCTGACCGACGCGCAGGCAGCGGCAAAAGCACCCCGGAAGCTGTACCTGCGCCTGAATCGCCCGCAGATGGACGCGGCGTCATCGACTTTGTCGCTGTATCCGGGTTCTGTGCCGGTGTATCTGCACCTGCCGGCGGAGAAGATGACGCTCCTTGCGCCGAAAACCGGCTGGTGCGACGCAAGCGACGGGTGTTTGAATCGGCTGAACGCGCTGCTGGGCGCGGAAAATGTGAAATTGTTGGAAAGCAGGTGATTGCATGAGTGAACAGCAGAAAAAGGGGCGTCTTGGCGAAGTAATTCGCTTCGTCGTGACGGGCGGCGTGTGCTTTCTGATTGAGCAGGCGGTTTTGTCGCTGCTCAAGGAGATTTTCGAGCTGGATGTAAATATCGGCACGCCGATTGCGTTCTTGGTGTCGGTGGTGGCGAACTATCTGCTGTGCGTCAAGTGGGTATTCCCCGGCGCGGACGGCAGCGGCGGCAAAACGAAAGCGGGCTTTGTGCTCACAAGCGGCATCGGTTTCTTCCTGAACTGGGGCATCATGGCGCTCCTGACCGCGCTTTTCGGGCAGGACGGCATTCTGCTGACCCTCTTCGGCATCCAACTGAAAGTCTACCACCTGAACAAGGCAATTGCGACCCTGCTGGTGATGGTCTGGAACTACTTCACAAAGCGGCTGATATTGAAGAAGAAGTGACGCAAGGGGCGTTGCCCCTTGACCCCACCAAAGGGTCTTCGACCCTCTGGACTCCCTTTCGCGCGATTCAGTTGGTGACAACTGCATACAGTGCCCGCGTGTTGATTGGGGGTGACCCAAGGGGCGTTGCCCCTTGACCCCACCAAAGGGTCTTCGACCCTCTGGACTCCCTTCCGCGCGATTGAGTTGGTGACAACTGCATACAGTGCCCGCGTGTTTATCCGGCGAACCTACGGTTTCAAAAGAAACAATACCCCAAAAGTATGAAGTTGAGGACGACCCGAAGGTTTCCAAAGGGCGATCGCAGACTTCGTCTGTTTTTACTGCCCTTTGGTCGCCTCCGCAGAGGCGAAATTCCCTGCGAATCATTCAACCATCAAGGAGAACCAAATTCCCCATGAAACCAGTAATTTTCTTCGATTGGGACGGAACCCTCGCCGACAGCATGAACCTCTGCGTCGCCGAAATCCGCCAAGCCCTCATCACCATGCACCTTCCCGACCTGCCCGACGACGTCCTCCGCCAGTGCAACGGCCCGACGTTCGAGCAGTCGCTGGACATTCTGCACATCCCCCATGACCGCGCGCAGGAGTACATGACCACGCGCCTGACCGCCGAATTAGCCCTCGTACCGACGGTCAACCGCCTGTTTCCCAGCGTGCGCGAGATGCTCCAAACGCTCCGGGAATATGCGGATTTATGCATCGTCAGCAACGGCGAGCATGACTATATCGCGCTGTGCCTGCAAGTGTTCGGACTGACGGACGTGTTCGTCCGCACGGCGACATCCGTGCCGGGGCGCACGAAGGGCGAGAATCTCCGCGCGCTGCTGGACGACCTGCGCCCGGAACGCGCCGTGATGGTGGGCGACCGGCTGGGCGACATCCGCGCGGGTCAGGAGAACGGCCTGCCGACGATTGTGGCATGTTACGGCTACGGGAACGACGCGGAGTACAATCAGGCATCCCTCCGCGCCGAAAGCGTGGCGGACTTGACCCGGCAGCTGGTGGATTTCTGCCGGACGGGGCACTGATAACAGTTCGGAATGCAGAACAAGTGCTTTCCATCGAGTCTTCTATTACAAAAATCCCGCCCCCTCGTTTGCAGGGAGCGGGTTTTGCTATTCAGGCTGATACGGGTTGAAATCCGCCGGATCAACGTTTGTACACACTTCAATCGTCTCGCCGTCAGTCAGCAGGATGATGTTGCCGAAGCGGTTGTTGTACACATGGTCGCGGGTCAGATTCTGTTCCGCGCTGTACGCCGCAATAAAGTTCCATATTTCCCACACCGACGCTGCGCCGGGAATCAGCACATAAGTCGGCGAAAGCACCCGCATCAGCACCACGCCGATCTCATAGGTGTTTGTTTTATCATCCAGAATCCCATGATGCGGAAATTTCAGCACATCTATGTTGCGAACGAGGTTTTGATACTTGCGGTTGATGTTGCCGCTGGCGGCGTAATCGCCGGTAAACAGCATCCGCTTCTGCCCATAAATCAGCACAAAATTCAGCGAATCCATGTTTTGATTGCCGTTGTTCTTCACCGTTTCCGGCCCGACGCAGTTCACCGTCAGCCATCCGCCAATGGTCAGCTCATCGCCGTCCTTCATCTGCTGGTAGATTGCGCCGTTCGCCAAGGGCGTGTAGTCCGGATTCACTTCCGCCGACGCGCCATATACTACGGTCGATCCACCCCCCCAGCGTTCCAAAATATAGTTGACGTTCATGCAGTGGTCAAGATGCCAGTGCGTGACGATGTACACATCCACATGCGTCACGCCGACCGCTTCCAGATACTGCGGGAACAGGCGCTCCGGCTTGTTCGGCCACGCCTCGCCGCCGTCAATCAGCACGGTTGTGTTTCCGAAGCGAATCAGATAGCCGTCGGCGCAGCCAAGATTGACCTGATGCAGCTCCAGCATGGGCAATGTCTGCTCCGCTTCCGTCTTTTCCTCCGCCGAGGCAAAGGGCAGCAGCAATGTCAGCAGCAAAAGCGCCGCCAGCAGTTGTTTCTTCATCGCCGCGATCCTTATGCCAGCGGGCGGATGAGGATGAGGGGGGTCAGTTCGCCGCCCTGCCCGGAGGGGTTATCCTTCATTGCGTCCTGAATCTGGTCGTCCGTCAGCGGGAAATCATCGCACTTGCCCAGCTGATTCTGGTCAATATCATTCGCGTCCATGATGACAATCGGGATGCCGCATTCCTTTTCGATTTCGTTGGACAGCTCGACGGGGTGTTCGGGGTTAATCAGCGCGAGGGTCTTGTAGCGGTCGAAGCTGGAGCGGAAGTAGAAGCCGTCGATGCCCGCGACGCCATGACCGCAGATCTTATAGAACAAGCCCTTGACCCCGAACGGGCGCGTAACGGCGCTGACGAAGCCCGCCAGCAGCACGCGCGGCAGACCTACCATGTCGATGACCAGTTGCAGCTTGTACGGCTCGTGCATCCCCACGCCGGTGGAGTTAATGCCCGCGAATTTCGCCATATGCTTGGCGAAGAAGCCGAGCTTCATGTCCTCCATGCGGCGGACATTGCCGGTGCACATCGCCATCACCTTCGCAGTGATGGAAAGCACGTCGCCCGGCTGTGCCAGCGGCAGCACATACTTCTTCACCAGCTCCGCCGCGCTTTCCCCCACCTCGACGAAGTGCGTCTGGATGGCATAGCGCTGGTAACGGCGGCCGTCCCTGCCCGTCAGGATGCCACGCTCAAAATATACGATACCGTCTTTTTCCCGGCGCTGCTGCGCCAGATTACGGGATTCCGATGCCATGTTGTTTTCCTCCTCGCTCTCCGACGCAAATGCCGTCGGTGTTGCGGTAATTTCGGTTCACGCGTCTATTTTACAACGCTTTCCCAGTTCTGTCAAATTTCCAGCGGGGGATTTTGCCGATTTCGGGCAGAAAATGCAAGGAAAATACCCGCCTTGTCAAATTCCGTTGAATGTGCTATGATACACGATGGCTTGGAGCTTCCTCGCCATACCGATAAAAGGATGCGATTTTATGGCAAAAGCCATCAAGACAAACGTGCTGCGTCACCTGGACGCGCTGAAAATCCCCTACGAAACCCGTCAGTACACCGTGGATGACGACAATTTCGACGGCAAGCTCGTCGCCGAGAAGGTCGATTTGCCCGCAGAGATGATTTACAAGACGCTCGTGCTGGTCGGCGACACGCTGCCGCACCTCGTCTGCGTCATCCCCGTGGAACTGGAGCTCGACCTGAAGGCCGTCGCACGCGCCGCCGGGTGCAAGAGCGTCCACCTGCTGCCGCAGAAGGATCTGCTGCCGCTGACCGGCTACCTGCGCGGCGGATGCAGCCCCATCGGCATGAAGAAAGCGTTCCCCACCTTCGTGGACAGCGCGGCGCAGCATTTGGAGCGTGTCAGCGTCAGCGCGGGCGTGCGCGGGTGTCAGGTGATTCTGGCGGTGGACGCGCTCGTCGCCTGCACAAAAGCGAAGTTCGCCGACCTGTGCCGGGGCTAAAGTGACGTTCAGTTGACAAGATGATGAATTTTACAACTTCCGCGCCCGGAAATCATTGTTTCTTGACGGGAAATGGTGTATAATAAGGAAGTTGATTTTCTTGCACGGGGGTATTCTGCCCCATCACGCGCATTGATACTCCGAAAGGATGTTGATTTTTTCCATGGCACAGCCGCCTTTGCGTCCCCAAGACGCTGTGATGCTTATTCCTTCCCTTGAGCCGGATGACCGCCTGCCCGCATATGTCCGCCGCCTGCTGGACAAGGGTTTCCAGCATGTTGTGATTGTTGATGACGGCAGCAGCGCCGCCTATCAGCCGATTTTTGCCGAACTGGACGCGATGGACGGCGTGTCCGTCACGCACCACGAGTTAAACCGCGGCAAGGGCTGCGCGCTCAAGACTGGCTATGCGTACATTCAGGCGCATTTCCCGGCGGCGAGCGGCGTCATCACCGCCGATGCGGACGGTCAGCACACAGTCGAAGACTGCTGGCATCTGGCAGAGGTGCTGACGGAGGGCAAGCGCGCCCTGTACCTGGGCAGCCGCAACTTCAACCTCGACCACGTTCCGCCAAAATCGCGCCACGGCAACAAAATCACGAGCGCGGTTTTCCGCCTGCTCTACGGCGTGTATCTGCCGGACACGCAGACAGGCTTGCGCGCCTTCCGCATGGCGGATTTGCCGTTCATGCTGGATGTGCCGGGCGAACGCTTTGAGTACGAGATGCAGGTGCTAATTGCCTGCGCGCGCGCGAAGCTGCCGATGATTCCGATTGAAATCGAAACGGTGTACGAAAACGAGAACGCCGGGACGCACTTCCACCCGATTCGCGACAGCTACCGCATTTACAAGGTGATTCTCGGAAACTTCCTGCTCTATGCCAGCTCGTCGGTGATCTGCTTTTTGGTGGACAACGGCGTGGCGAACCTGCTGCGATTCGCGCTGCTGCCCCTGCTGGGGCTGAGGGGCGACACGGCGATTCAGATTTCCGGCTATCTGGCGCGGCTGGTGTCTTCGCCGCTGAACTTCGTCCTGAACCGCAATTTCGTGTTCAAGTTCAAGCAGGACACGGGCAAAACGGCGCTCAAATACGCCCTGCTGTGCATCGTCACCATTACGCTGTCCAACCTTGGCGTGTCGCTGCTGGATCACCTGCATATTTTCATCGGCGGTTTCGCGTTCATCCCGAAAATTTTGATGGACACGCTGCTGTATCTGGTGAACTACCGTATCCAGAACAAGTGGATTTTCGCCAAATCCGCCGAAAATCAGGAGGGCTGACATGCGCAAACACTTATCCGAAATTCTGCTGACGCTCTTGACGGTCGCGCTGCTCGTCGGCTTTGCCTTCGCCGTTCCGCATCCCGCGATTACGGACGATGCGCTCGAAGCCTACATGAACGACGGCGCGGCGGCAGACGACGACTACGACTTCCTATTTGAGTGACCCAAGGGGCGCTGCCCCTTGACCCCGCCAAAGGGTCTTCGACCCTCTGGACTCCCATTCGCGCGATTGAGTTGAGCGCATCTGCATACTGCTTCCGCGTGTTGATTGGAGGAACCCCAGAGGCGCTCCCTCTGGACTCCGCAAGGGACTTCGTCCCTTGACCCTTTCGCGCGATTGAGTTGGTGACGCTCTCATGCTGTGTCCGCGTGTTTATCTGAGAAACCGAAGGAGGAATTTCTATGCGCAAAGTTTTGGCGCTGCTGCTGTCTCTACTGATGTTCACCCCGGCGCTGGCGGAAGAAACCGTCATTACGCCCCTGCCGATGGGCTTGACCGACACTGGCTACACACCCGACCCGAACGCCTTTATCGCGGCGGACGAGGAAAACGGCGTGCTGCAAGGCTATCAGGACGATTCCATCACCGTTACGCTCTGGCGGGAGACCGTCGGGGACGCGACCTACAACGTCGCGCGCGTGAAGATTGCCGACCCGTCGCAGTTCCGCACGGGGCTGAATCACCCGAAGGCTAAAACCGACAATCTTATTTCCACAATTGCCAAAAATCATAATGCTGTGGTTGCTATTGGCGGCGACTACTTCGGCAAAGATAGCTACGGCTACGTCGTTCGCATGAACGAAGTATTCCGTAAGAAGCCGTCGAAGCAGCGCGATATGCTGCTGGTGGATAACAACGGTGACTTCCACATCATCCTTAAATCCGACGCGGACGAATTGAAGGCGCTGCTTGCCTCTGACACGCTGACGTTCCCGAACGTGTTCAACTTCGGTCCGGCGCTGGTCATCGACGGCAATGTCTGCGAAATCCCGGACTACTACAAGAACAAGTATAACGTCTTTGGATCTGAACCCCGCTGCGCCATCGGTCAACTGAGCGAATTGGAGTACCTACTGGTGGTCGTTGACGGTCGCCGTAGTGATTCCCACGGCTGCACCTGCGCGGAACTGGCGGATTTCATGGCGAAGCAGGGCTGCACGATGGCGTACAACCTCGACGGCGGCAACAGCGCGCTGATGTGGTTCGGCGGTGAGAATTACTCCGAGAAAACCGTCAAGGCGGAACGCTCCGTCTCCGACATCATCTATTTCGCCACGGCGATTGACGCCGCGAATACGGAGGAGTAACATGCTGACTCCCTATGGGCTGACGGCGGCGGGCGCAATGCTGCTCCTGCTGCTGCTGACGGGACTCTCCTGCCGCAGGAAGGGCATCCCCTACCGCACGTTCATCACCTTCGGCGCATTGTCGCTGCCGCTGGCATTCCTGCTTTCGCGGCTGACGTTCGCGCTGTCGAACATCCCGCTCTACGTCAACACACTCAGCAATCCCCTGCTGATGCTGCACTTCTGGGACGGCGGCGCGTCGCTGCTGGGCGCATTGCTCGGCGTGCTGCTGGCAGGCTGGCTGACGGGGCGAATCCGCCGCGAATCCACCGGGCGGCTGATGGACGCGATTGCATCCAGCGTGCCGCTGGCGATTGCGGTGGAGCGCATCGGCGAAGGCTGCTTCGACGAAATCATAGGCATGGGCAAAGTTATTAGAACCGAAGAATTGTCGTTCCTCGGCAACCTGACCGACGGCAATCACCCGGTGTTCCTCTACGAAGCAGCCGCGATGGTCGTGCTGTTCGTGGTTGTGCTGCTTGCCCAGCGGAAAAAGCACCCCGACGGCGACACGATGGCGCTGTTCCTGCTGCTCTACGGCTGCGTGCAGGTCGTGCTGGAATCGCTCCGCAACGATTCGCACATGCTGCTGATTCACTTCGTCCGCGTCAATCAGGTGGGGGCACTGGTGCTGGCGGTCGCGGTTATCATCCGCTGGACGGTGACGGCAGTGCGCGGGAAAACCTGCACGGGCAAGAAAGCAGGGCTGCTCTGGGCGCTGATAATCATCAGCATCGGCCTGGGCATCGGCATGGAGTTCGCCGTAGACCGTCTGGGTGAGCCGCTGCTCTCCTACGGGATGATGGCGCTGGCGCTGGTGCTCATCGCGTGGTGCGGGCTGCGCTTCCGCCGGATGGCAAACAAGGTGTAAACACTCCTGAAAGGAAGGATTCTGCAATGGAAAAGCACAAGATTGACCGAATCAACGAATTGGCGCGCAAAAAAAAGTCCGACGGTCTGACCGACGAGGAAGCGGCTGAACACGCCGCCCTGCGTCAGGAATACATCGCCGGATTTCGCGAAAATATGCGTCAGGTGCTGGAAAACACATACGTCCAGCGCCCGGACGGTACGAAAACGAAATTACAGAAAAAGACCCCAACAAAATAATTATACCACACTCGGTCGGCGAAAGTCAACAACAAAACTTTTCGCCGACCCCTTGTATTTCCGGCACTTTTCGTGTATAATGAAGGTGCAAAGAGAGAGAAGAGCCGCTGGCAGGCGGCAGCACAAGGCATCGCGGTGAGCGCGACCGCCGGAACAGGAAAGGAGGCGTTTCCAATGAACCAGGATGAACAGCAGCCGTCGGGCGTGTTGCGTCAGACGGTCATGGAAGTGTCTTCCTGTTTCCGCACCGCATCATGAGTGACAGTCCTCTTTGACTGATGCGCCCCTGAGTGAGAGCGCCGTAAGGATGGGTACACGGATATGGACGACATGCAGAAGGATTTTTCTCCGGCAGCGGATGCGGACAGCATCGACGACATGGCGGATGACATGATCGAAATGACCGATGAGGAAGGCAACACGACCCTCTTCAAGATTCTGGACTATTTCTTCTATAACGGCGACGAGTACGCCATTCTGACCGACTCCATCGACGAGGACACGACCGGCGCAGACCGCGTGGACTGCTACGTGATGAAGATCGTGCCCACGACGGACGAATCCGGCGAAGAGCTGGAAGAGTTCGTTCCCGTGGAGGATCAGAAGCTGGAAGCCAAACTGATGGAAATTGCCACATTGAAGCTCAATGATGACGAACAGGCGGACGACGAGGACTGATTTCTTCCTCTCCTCTCCCGCTTCCCTCCATACAGAGCGACCGACATTTCGTTTCTTCGGTGCTGGACTCAATGAACATTTCGGAACCAACTCGACCGATCATTCGTTTCATAGGATAGAACTTGTTCAACGTTTGGAACTGAATCCGACCGACGCACTTTCGGAATTTCCCCGACCGACTACACGGAATCTCGTTCTTTGGCTGACAAACCCGACCGACCAACGCGGACGATTCAGCAATGAATCGTCCGTTTTTTTGCGCTTTTTGCCGGAAAAGGCGAATGTTTACCACTTACTTTTCCCCAACCGCCTGTGATTTATGTGGATAACCCTGTGGATTGATGTGGATAAGCCGTGGATTTCCTGCGACAGCCATGCAATCCAGCTGAATTTTTCCCGCATCGTCCTGTGTCCTTTGGGAGTTTCTCGTCCGTTATGCACACAAAATTCACAGAATCAGCATTTTTTGCCCGATTTTGTGGATAAGTCTGCTGATATTGTCCGTTTGCTTTTGTTATGCACAAGGTTGTGCACAATGTTCGACATTTCTCGACGCGCGTGCCAAAGAAGCCCCCTCACCAATCCTGTTGATGAGGGGACTGATTATGTGTTTGGGCTGTTCTCTTGTGCCGCTTTTGCTTCCGGAATTGTCGTGTCCTTCGGCACTGTGCCGGAGAACACCGTTTCCTGCGCGTCGCTTGTGACCTGAATGTCACCGCCGTAGTGCCGCAGCGTTTCCCGGACGATGAACAGCCCCATGCCATGACCGTCGGACTTTGTCGTCACGCCCGGCTCGAAAATCCGCTGCTGGTCGTCAGGCGGAATCGGCGTGCCCGTGTTCGCAACGGAAAAAACGTACTCCTTGAGGTTCTCGGTCAAGGTAATGGTCAGGTGCTTTTTCCCATTGGGCAAATCCGCCATGGCGTCAATGGCGTTGTCAATCAGGTTTGACAGCACCTTGCACATCTCCCAGCCGGAAATAGGCAGTTCCTTCCATGTGGACGTGATGTTCAGCGTCACCTGCACGCCCGCCTTTTCGCACGCGGCAAGTTTGACCTGCAAGAGCGCGTTAATCGGCGCGCTGGCGGTTTTCAGCACGCGGCTGACAGCGGTGATGCGCCCGTAAACCTTCTCGATGTAGCTGTTCGCCTCGCCGTACTCCTCCATTTCCATCAAGCTGTACACCACCTGCAGGTGGTTGAGGAAGTCATGCCGCTGGGCGCGGAGGGTGTTGTTCAGTTTTTCCATGGCGTCGATGGTGTCGTCCATCGCGTCCAGCTGACTCAGCAGGCGCCGGGTAGACATAGCCTCGCGGATGTCCATCACCGCGCCCCAGATAATCACCGCCGCCGCAACGCCAACAAGCAGCCGCACCATGCGCGGGCTGAAGTCGTACTGCGGCGAGATTACCACCAGCGCCATCACGCCCAGAATCAGCAAAATCTCCAGACTGTTGATGATGATGGCGTAGTTCGTCGCCTTCTTGACGGAAATATTCTCCTGAAACCGCGTCAAACGCTTCATTTGCATCCCTCCCGGATTTCCTGATTCTTCCGAATTGTCGCCTCATGCCCCATGTCCGATGGGAAATAGTACTTTTTCCCCTGCAATTCCACGGGCATATAATTCTGGCGGACGTAGTGTCCGGGATAGTCGTGCGGATACTTGTAGCCGTCGCCGCTGCCGATTCGGTCGTGCCCGGCGTAGTGCGTGTCGCGCAGTTGGACGGGCACAGCGCCGTAACCGCCCTTTTCCGCGTCCGCCATCGCCGCATCGACCGCGGCGCACACGCTGTTGCTCTTCGGACTTTCGCAGATGGCGATAATCGCCTGGGCGAGCGGCAGGCGTGCTTCCGGCATTCCAACGAATTCCACCGCGCGCGCCGCGGCTTCCGCTTGCAGCATCGCAATCGGATTCGCCAGCCCAACATCCTCGCTGGCATGGGCAATAATCCGCCGCGCGATGAGTTTCGGGTCAACGCCGGCATAAATCAGCCGTGCGAACCACGCCAGCGCCGCGTCACTGTCCGAGCCGCGCAGGGACTTGCAGAACGCGCTGAGCATGTCATAATACAAACTTTCGTCACAGCGAATCATGGGCTTCTGGATGGATTCCTCCGCAACGGCAAGGGTAATGTGGATGATGCCCTGTGCGTCGGCGGGCGTCGTGAGGACAGCAAGCTCTACCGCGCCGAGCGCCGCGCGGGTATCACCGCCCGCGATTCGCGCGATATGGCGCAGCGCATCGTCATCGGCGATGATGTTCATCTGCCCATAGCCGCGCTCCGGGTCGTCGATGGCGCGGCGCATGGCGGTCAGCACGTCCCGTTCCGTCAGCGGCTCGAACTGGAATACGCGGCAGCGGCTGACGATAGCGGGCGTCATGGACACCATCGGGTTTTCCGTCGTCGAGCCGATAAAGCGGATGATACCCCGCTCGATGGCGGGCAGGATGCTGTCGCTCTGCGCCTTTGACCAGCGGTGACATTCATCCAGCAGCAGATAAGTGGACTGCCCGTAGGCGCAGCGCTCCTGCGCGTCGGCAATGACCTTGCGAACGTCCGCCACGCCGCTGGTGACAGCGTTGAGCTGCACAAACGCGGACTTGGTGCTATTGGCGATAATCGACGCGAGGGTCGTTTTGCCGCAGCCGGGCGGCCCGAAAAAGATGGAGGAAGTCAGCCGATCCGCCTCAATCGCGCGGCGCAGCAGCCGCCCCTCCCCCAGCAGATGACGCTGCCCGATAAACTCCGCGAGCGTCCGCGGGCGCATCCGATCCGCCAGCGGCGCCTCCTGTCCGGAAAAAAGATCCGTCATTGTTTCACCTCAACAGCAAATACGCTCCCGCTCCCAGCAGCAGCAACTGCACCACCAGCAGAATCGGGAAGCCATAGCGAAAATACCAATGCCTCGTTTTATGATGGAAGCAGAACATCCCCAGTGTTCCTCCGAGGCTGCCGAACAGCACCACCGGCAGAAACAGTGTCCTTTCCGCAATCCGCCACGCCCCGCGTTTGGCGCGCCGCTTATCTATCCCCATAAGCGAAAACGCGAGGGTATTGACCGCCAGCAGGTACACCCAAGGCTCTGCCTCTGGACTCCGCAAGGGAGTTCCTCCCTTGACCCTTTCGCGCGATTGGGTTGGTGACTTCTCCATATTTCTTCCGCGTGTTTATGCAGGGATTTCGCGCCTGCAGGCGCGACCAGAGGGCTTTGCGATCGCCCTCTGGACTGCTTCGCGTCCCCATTGAAGTTTGTTGAGCTATATCGCAGCTGATTTCAGTTAGTGTGCCTTTCTGCCACCAAGCAACGGTACACCATTCGTTCCCCCAGCTGCAATACAAGCCCAGAAACATGAGAGGGTGCATCCGAAGGTTTCCAAAGGGCGCTCACAGACTTCGTCTGTTTCCACTGCCCTTTGGTTGCCTCTGCAGACGCGATTCCCCCTGCGTGAAAGCAATCAATTTCAATAGAAAAATCAAGCCAGAACACGCACACCGAGGGATTCCGTCAGGGTACAAATTTCCCCTGCGCCACCGCCGTGATTCCGCCGTGCGCCGCGCTATACACCCACCGATGTGCCCCGCGCAGCGCTAATTCCGCGTGGCATAGCGCAATGCCGCCGTCCAGCAGCGCACGGTCGCTGATGGTCAGCGCAAACGCTCCGGGCAGCGCTTCCATCCGCCACGGCTGCATGTTCATTGCCGACGGCGCGATTTGCACCAGCTTCGCCGCATCCAGCATCATGCCGTCTGCGGGAACGGCGTTCATCAGCTTGTCGAGCGGCTTCCGGCGGCGATTCTCCGGCGCTTGAAGCGGCTTCTCCGGCACACCGACCGCAATCACCGCGAGTACCGTTTCATTCTCCTGCATCGGCAGGCGAATCTGCTTGCGGCGGTATGTGCCGCTCACCCAGCACGTCCCCAGTCCCAGCGCCGTCGCTTCCAGCACGAACGCTTCGCCCAGAATCCCGGCATTCACGCGGCAGAGCGCTTCTGTCCCGCAGGCGATGACCACTGCCGCCATTTTGCAGCCTGTGATGCGCCCCATGCCCAGAATCGTGCCGGTAAACAGCGATTCGTCCACCGGTGTCAGCACCAAGCGCGCACCGGGCAGCGCGCACCGACCGACGACGTAGGACAGCGCCGCGAACGCCGCCGTGTCGGGCGCACCCGCAAAGCTCCGGCAGGATGTGCGCACCAATGCCGCCTGACGCAGTTTCTCCTTCTGCATGGGCGAAAAGAGCGTTTCCAGCGTCGTCATTCCCCCACCTCCAATGGTGTCGGGCGCAGATGGCGGCAGACCGCTCCCACGCGCTCATGCAGCACCAAATCCGCCTGATTGTCCAGCGGGGTTGCGTCGCGGTTGATAAGAACAATGTGCCGCCCGCGGAAGAACCGCAGCAGCGACGCCGCCGGATACACCGTCAGGCTCGTTCCAGCGACGATAAGCAGTTCCGCCTGCTGCAATTGGCGCACCGCCGCGCGAACTGTCGCATCATCAAGCCCTTCCTCGTACAGCACAACGTCCGGCTTGATGATTCCGCCGCAGGGGCATTTCGGCACGCCTTCACTGTCCCGGATGTACTCCGGCGGAAAAAAGCGCGCACACTTCAGGCAATAATTCCGGTGGATGCTGCCGTGCAGTTCCAGCACCGTTTTGCTGCCTGCCTTCTGGTGCAAGCCGTCGATATTCTGCGTGATGACCGCCGTCAAACGTCCGCCGGCTTCCAGCTGCGCCAGAAAGCGGTGCGCGTCGTTCGGCTGCGCGTCCAAGGGGAGCATTTTCGCGCGGTAGAAGCGGTAAAACTCCTCCGGATGGCGCGCAAAAAAGGTGTGGGACAGAATTTCCTCTGGCGGATAGGCGAACTGCTGATGATACAATCCGTCCTCCGAGCGGAAATCGGGAATGCCGCTCTCCGTCGAAACACCCGCGCCGCCGAAAAACACGATGCGGCGGCTCTCGTCAATCCACTGCTGCAATTCTTCGTACATTGTTGGGGGCACCCCTCTCTTGTTTTGTTTCCTATGCCATTCGCAATCAATCAATTTCCTTTGGGTTTCGCCTCTGGGGAGGCGACAAGGGGGATGAAATCTTCCAGACGCGCAAAGGCACCAAGGAAATCATCCGTCAGTTCCAGCATTTCGCCGAGTTCATCCAGCAGCTTCGCGGCTTTTCGCCAACCGCTGGCACTGCACAAGCTCCGCCGTAATTCCCTGATGCGACAAATAATGGCGGTCGTCCAGAAAGCTCGCATAGTTCAGCGCCGTCATCGCGCGGCGATTCGTGTCCTGCATATCAATCGTTGGCATGGCAAACTCCTTTGCTCGCAGCAGGAAAGTAATCATTTTCAGTATAGCACACCCCGCCGCGTCATGCAAGACAAACGGGCAAGAAATCGCTGTTTGTCGTGGCTAATCATCTTCCTCTTCACATCAGAAAGGAAATATGCTATAATATAATCGGTAGATTCTTCACAATCGAAGGAGGCATACGATGGATGTCAAGAAGCTGCTTGCTGATGTAACGGCGCTGCCGGGTGTCAGCGGGCATGAGGCGCAGGTCAGCGCGTACTTTGCCGAACAATTCCGTCCGCTGGTGGACGAGGTGACGGTGGACGCAATGTACAGCGTGATTGCGCACAAAAAGGGCAACGGACCGAAAATTATGCTGTGCGCCCATTTGGACGAAATCGCCCTGATGGTAACACATATTGAGGATGACGGCAGCCTGCGCTTGGGCAATGTCGGCGGGGTTGACCCGCGCATTCTCCCCGCGAGCCGCGTGTGGGTGCACGGGCGCGAGAAGCTGTTCGGCACCATCGGCGCGCTGCCGCCGCACCTGATGAGCGCCGCCGACCGCGCGAACAACTACACGCTGGACAACCTGCATGTGGACATTGGCATGAGCGCCGAACGCGCGAAGGAACTCGTTCGCATCGGCGATTTGGTGACTTTCGACGGGCCTGCCCGCGAATTGCTCAACGGTCAGTTCGCATCGAAAACGCTGGATGACCGCTCCTGCGTGGCGATTCTGCTGCGCGCGGCGGAAATGCTGCAAAAGCTGGTCTGCGACGCGGATGTGTATTTCGTCTGCTCGTCGCAGGAGGAAGTCGGCGGGCGCGGCGCAATGACCTCCGCTTTCGCGATTGATCCGGATTTGTCTGTCGTGCTGGACGTCGATTTTGCTGAAACGCCGACTTGTCCGCCGCGCTCTGCCCTGCCGATTGACGCCATGATTGTCACGCACGGGCCGTTTGTGCAGCCAAAGCTCAATCAGCGGCTCATCGACTGCGCAAAAAAGCACCATGTGAAGCTGAACGCGAACGTCGCAAGCCGCTCCACCGGCACGGACGCGGACGAAATCGGCTTGTCCCGCGCGGGTGTGCCGAGCGTGCTGCTCAGCCTGCCGGAGAAGTACATGCACACATCGGTGGAAACGATTGACCTGAACACGCTGGAAGAGGGCGCGCGTCTGCTGGCGAATTTCGTCGCGGAACTCGACGAAAGCTGGGAGGATGACCTATGGATTTGAAAACACTGACGGAAATCAACGCTCCCTCCGGGCATGAGCAGGCGATTCGCCGCTTTCTGCTGGATGAGCTGAAAAAGCTGGGCTTTGCGCCTGTCCTCGACCGCATGGGCAACGTCGTTGTCGTGAAAGAAGGCACGGGCGACGCGCCCCGCAAGCGCGTGATGGTCAGCGCGCATATGGACGAAGTGGGGCTGATTGTCACCTCCGCCACGGAGGATGGCTACCTGCGCATTGCCGCGGCAGGCGGCATCGACCCGCGCGTGCTGGTTTCCAAGCGCGTCACCGTCGGGGATGACAAGCTGCCCGGCGTCATCGGCGCTGTGCCGATTCACCTGCAATCCGCCGCCGAGCGCAAGCATGTGCTTTCGATGGACGAGCTGCTGGTGGACATTGGCGCGAAGAACAAGGACGAAGCTGAGCGCAAAGCCCCGATGGGGACGTACATCTCCTTCGATACGCCCTATGTGGAATACGGCGACGGCTTCGCGTGCGGCAAGGCATTCGACGACCGCGTCGGCTGCCTGTCGCTGCTGCGTTTGCTGCAAGAAGAACTGCCGGTTGACCTCGTGGCTTGCTTTGTGTCCGAAGAGGAAGTCGGCTGCCGCGGCGCGAAGGGGGCAGCGTTCCAGCAGGAACCCGACATTGGCATTGTGCTGGAAGGCACGACGTGCAACGACCTCGGCGACGTACCGGAGACTGCGCACGTCTGCGAAGCTGGGCAGGGCGTCGCGGTGTCGTTCATGGATGGCGCGTCAATTGCGAACCGAGCGCTGTTCCGCAAGGCGCTGGACGTGGCGAAGCAGGAGAACATTCCGCATCAGGTGAAGCACAGCGTATCCGGCGGCAACGACGGCGGCGCGATTCAGCGCGCGCGGGAGGGTGTGCCGGTGGTGGTGCTGAGCGTTCCGTGCCGATATATTCACTCGCCGTCGTCGGTGGTGAAGCTGTCGGATGTGGAGAGCCAGTTTGCGCTGGTGAAGGCGCTGGTGAAGGCACTGTAAGCGCGGGCGACCTCATCCGACTTCGCTTCGCTCAGCCACCTTCCCCAGAGGGGAAGGTTTTGGATGTGCGCAATCTTCCTTGCCTTCCCCCTTGGGGAAGGTGTCGCCGCAGCGACGGATGAGGTTGGAGCAGCACGCGCAAACTGTTTGAAAGTGTCAGCAACTCAATCGCGAAAATGGGTCAAGGTTCGAAGACCCTTGCAGGGTCAAGGGACAGCGTCCCTTGTGGGGTCAAGGGGCAGCGCCCCTTGCGCCTCCCTCAAGTAAAGGAGAATAATGATGTTGGAATTGTTGAAGAAGGTGCTCAAACCGGTCGCGCCGTCGGGACTGGAAGAGCCGGTAGCGGCGGTCATCCGGGAAGAGGTTGCGCCGTATGTGGACAGCATCGAGACGGATGCGCTGGGCAATCTGATTTGCGTGAAGAACGGCACGGAGGCAAATCCGGAGAAAATCATGCTGTCCGCGCACATGGATCACATCGGCTACATCGTCACGGGCATTGAGAAAGAGGGTTTCCTGCGCGTGACGAACGTCGGCGGCATCAGCCCGACCATGAGCCTGACGCGGCATGTGTCTTTCCCGAATGGCGTGCAGGGTGTTGTGGTGTCCGAAGTGAGCAAGGACACGGCGATGAAGGACTTGTTTGTAGACATCGGTGCGCAGGACAAGGCGGACGCCGAGACGATGGTGCAGATTGGCGACGTGTGCGTGTACGCGAACGACTGCTTCCAGCTGGGCGCGAACCGCGTCGCAAGCCCCGCAATGGACGACCGCGCGGCGTGCGCACTGCTGATTCGCTTCCTGCAGACCGTCGGCGCGACGAAGCAAACCATCATTGCCGTTTTCTCCGTGCAGGAGGAAGTCGGCTGCCGTGGCGCGAAGGTGGCGTCGTTCGCGAAAGCGCCGGACAAGGGCATCGCCATTGACGTGACCGCGTGGGGCGACACCCCCGGCACGAAGCAGCCGGACATTAAGCTCGGCGAGGGCATTGCCGTGAAGGTGATGGATCACGGGAGCATCTCGAATCCGGATTTGCGGGAAGCGCTGCTGGCGGCGGGTGCGCAGGCGGGTGTGAAAACCCAGCGCGAGGTGCTGCCGTTCGGCGGGACGGATGCGTCCGCGATGCAGACCAGCCGCGGCGGAATTCCGGTGTGCACGCTGTCGATTCCGTGCCGGTATGTGCATTCGGCGTGCGAAGTGGTTGACCTTCGGGACATCGAAGGTGGCGTCAAGCTGCTGAATCAGTATTTTCAGGCGTAATCATTCAGCATAAAGTGTTTTTTGGCCGCAGGGGAAATCGCGTCTGCGGTCGCGACGAGGGGGCAGTGAAAACAGACGAAGTCTGCGGTCGCCCCCTCGACCCCTTCGGCTTCGGCTCGTACCTGTTACTTGGTTTTTATCGCAGCTTTTTTATTTTGGTATACCATTTTGTTGGAAGGGAGTTCCTTCATGACCGCATTCCTTAGCGTTTTGTATCTGCTTGTGTTTCTCGCGGCGGGGTGCACATGCGTGCGATTCCTGCTGCCGCGGAAGTCGCTGCTCACGCGCGTGTGGCTCGGTGTCAGCTTGGGGCTGCTGTTGATGATGTGGCTGCCGGCGCTGATTGCGTTCGCGGTGGATTTCACATGGACGGCGCATTTGCTGGCGCTGATTCCGCTGGCAGGGCTGACGGCGGGGTGCTTCTTTTTGCGTGACCCTTCGCCGGTGAAAAAGTGGGATGCGCAGGAAAAGCAGCTGGCTGGACAGATGCTGATGGTTGTGCTGCCGCTGACGCTCCTTTCCGCCTATCTGCAATACACGCACTGCCTGCGCGTCGGAAGTGACGGCGGCTGGTGGGTCGGGCAGAGCACTTACGGCGATTTGCCGATGCACATGTCGTTCATCACGTCGCTGAAAAACGCTGCTTTTCCGCCGGATTATGCGCTCTTTCCCGGTCAGCGGCTGTCATATCCCTTCCTGACGGACAGCCTGTCTACGTCGCTGTACCTGATGGGCTTCTCGCTGGAATGGGCGATTGTCGTGCCGGGTACATTGATGATGGCACTGTGCTTCACGGGCGTGATGGTGCTGGCGCGGGAGATGACCGCGGGGAAAAAGACAATTATCCTCGCGACGCTGCTGTTTTTCTTGAACGGCGGTCTGGGCTTCCTATACAACTTTGACCTTGCGGGCGGCACACTGAACAATCCGTTCGGCACGGTCATCGAGCGAATCCGCGAAATTCTTGACGGGTACTATGCCACGCCGACGAATCAGCCCACGCCGTACAACCTGCGCTGGTCGAACGTGATTGCCGACCTGATGGTTCCGCAGCGGACGCTCCTCGGCGGGTGGTGCATGGCGCTGCCGTGCTTTTATCTGCTGTTTACGTCCTTTGCGCCGGAAAAGCGCCCGGCGTTTGCGCAGCGCATTCGGCAAACAGGACTGCTGGCGGTCTGGGCAGGCGCGCTGCCGCTGATTCACACGCACTCGTTCCTCGCGCTGGGGCTTTGCTCGCTGGGCATGATGGTGTACGACCTGATTCACGACAAAGAGCGCTGGGCGCAATTGCAGTGGTATCTGGCGTATGGCGTAATCGCCGTGGTGCTGAGCGCGCCGCAGTTGATTTGCTTCACGTTCGAGCAGGTGTTCCAAGGCACAGGCAGCGGGAACAGCTTCCTGCAAATTTGGCTCAACTGGGTCAACGGGTATGAATCAAACGGTGAATTCGCGTTCCGCGACCTGTACTTCTGGTTCTACCTGAAGAACATCGGCTTGCCTTTCCTGATGCTGATTCTGGCGCTGTTCGAGCGGAATCCGAAGCATCGGCGGCTGTTCGCGGGCGCGCTGCCGATTATCCTTGCCGTGGAGCTGGTGCGCTTTCAGCCAAACATCTACGACAACAACAAGCTGATGTATCTGGCGTGGCTGCTTTGCTGCATGATTGTGGCGGACTGGTGCCGTGAGGTCTGGCATCGGCTGAAAGGGATGCGCGGGCGCGGGGCGCTGGCGGTTGTGACGGCGATTGCGGTGTTCCTGTCCGCGGGGCTGACGCTCTGGCGCGAGTGCGTCAGCAACTATCAGGCGTTTTCCGCGTCGGCGGTGGAAGCGGGGGAATTCGCCCGCGACAACACGCCGGAGCATTCCACCTACATGACCGGGACGCAGCACCTGAACCCGATTGCGTCCATCGCCGGGCAGAACATCGTCTGCGGGCCGGATTTGTGGCTGTACTACCACGGGCTGGACACGAGCGAACGCAAGAGGGACATTGCGAGCTTCTACACCGACCCGGAGGAAAACCTCGACCTGCTGGAGAAGTACGATGTGGACTACATCTACGTCAGCAGCTACGAGCGGAGCAGCTATGCGGTGGATACGGATACGCTTGACCGCCTGTTCACGCGCGTATTCAGCAACTGGGAAGCGACGATTTACGCCGTGCATCCCTCATCGGAAACGGAGGACATGGGCAATGGAGCGTCTGCTGCGCTTCGCGGTGGAGCATGACCGGGTGATACGCCTGATGTTCATGCGGGATGGGCGGCTGTTTCAGGTCAATGCGCACATTGTGAGCTACGACGACAAGGAAGTGTCATTCGTGACGACCCGTTCGCCGCGGACGCAGGTCATCAGCCGCGAGGAGCTGCTTGCGGTGGATTTCCGCCGCGGGGATGATGGGCAGGTGGTGTAGCCTGCTTGCCAACAAACAAAACGTACGCCGCACAGCGGCAAGGAAAGGAGCGAAGGATGGAGCAAGAGGAAAAGAAACCCACGACACTAACCGGCGTCGATTTGTCCCAGACAGCATCGCTGCTGCTTCCATGGACGCATGACCCGTGGGGCAAGCTGCGCCCGCCGCTGTCCGAGGAAGCGCTGTGCATGAGCGCCGAACTCGCCAGCGCCGCGTACGGCATGGCGATTGAGCCGTGGGTCGAAGCCGGCTGGCGCGACGTGACCATTCAGGTGGATGGCGAACTGACTGCCCTGCCGCCGAACAACCCCTTGAGCGCCGAGTGGCGGAAATACTGGGTGCGCGCGCGCCTGAAACCCGTCAGCGCGCTGGGACAGATGCTGGGCGCGCTGCGATTGAGCAGCAGCAATAACACCACCGGCAAGGCGGTCGTGATGCTCCATCCCACGCTGGATGGGCGCTACGTCGTCGCGGTGGGGTTCATGGGCACGGGTTCGCGCTTCTACGACTGGTTCAGCAATTTCCGTATGACAACGCAGGACGGGATGCACCGCGGCTTCCTGGAACTCGCGCGGCAGTTCGAGGCGAATGAGGAGAAAATTTCCTTTCCGGAAACGGCGGAAGAGCTGGGGCTGGAAAAGCTCACCCTACGCGACATTCTGCAGAACATGCGCAGCCCGAACAGCCGCTTCGTCCTCTGGGTCTGCGGGCACAGCCAGGGTGCGGCGATGATGCAGGTGTACGCGCACCTGAAGATGAACGAGACGGGCATCTCTGCGCGCAACCTTATCGGCTACGGCTTCGCCTCCCCCACGATGATGGCGGGCAAAGCGGTTCGCGACCCATCCGCCTATCCGCTGTATAACATCCTCAACAGCGACGACCTTGTCCCCCACTGCGGCGCGGCGGTGCACCTCGGCATGTGCCTGAAATATCAGGCGACGGAGAATCTGCGCAAAAGCTGCTACAACTGGAAGCGCGACGAGAAATCCGTGCAGGCGCGGCTGGCAATCCGCCCCGTTCTCTGGAAGATGGTCGATACCCCGACGTGCATCATTGGCGGCATGGCGCTGCTGATGGCGCTGGGGCGCGTCAGCGGGGCGGATTTCCTCAAAATGCTGGGACTGGGCGGCTTCCTGCCGCTTGACCGCGCGCTGGAAAAGGCGGATGCGGAGGATTTTGTCCGCGGGCTGAACCAGAAGGCAGCGGCAGCATACGAGTCCGTGACTGGGCATCCGATTGACATGGGGCAGGTGTCGGACGAGGCGAACGCCATGCAGCGCATCATCGACCACTTCGGGCTGCTTTCGTTCATCGACGCGGCAAAAGCGCTGATGACCTGCCCACACTACATGATGGCGCATCCCGAAGAGGGGTACATCGGCACATATTTCTATATCGTCATGAACGGGATTCAGGATTTTGTGCCGTTCATCTGGCGCTCAGGCGATCCGCCGCGCCGCATGACGGTGGAGCAGCTGCCGCATGACATGGTGACACAGGACATGCCGGGGCTGTACAACCGCCGCCTGCAAAAACCCGACCGGCGCAAGCACCTGCCGATTACGCGGCGTGACCCGCGTCCGGGCGGCGACACGCGCCATCACCTGCCCCTGCTGACGGCGGGAACGGTGCAGCCTAACGAGAAGATCTACCCGGTGGAAGACATTGAACTTCGATAACCCACAATCATAAGAAAAGAGGCTTTTCCCATGTCCGATTACCGCATTGAAACCAAGTGTGTTCAGGCAGGCTACACGCCCGGCAACGGCGAGCCGCGCCAGATTCCGATTATCCAGTCCACCACCTTCAAATACGCCACGAGCGAGGACATGGGCAAGCTCTTTGACCTCGAAGCGTCCGGGTATTTCTATTCCCGCCTGCAAAACCCGACGTGCGACCACGTTGCGGCGAAAATCGCGGCGCTGGAGGGCGGCAGCGCAGCCATGCTGACCGGCTCCGGTCAGGCAGCGAACTTTATGGCGCTGTTCAATATCTGCGAGGCAGGCAGCCACATCGTCGCGTCGTCATCCATCTACGGCGGCACGTTCAACCTAATTGCCGTGACGCTGAAGAAGATGGGGATTGCGTCCACCTTCGTCTCCCCCAACGCGACGGACGACGAGCTTGACCGCGCCTTCCGCCCGAACACGCGCGCAATGTTCGGCGAAACGATTGCCAATCCCGCGCTGACCGTGCTGGACATTGAGAAATTCGCTCAGGCGGCGCATCGGCACGGCGTTCCGCTGATTGTGGACAACACCTTCCCCACGCCCGTCAACTGCCAGCCGATTCGCTGGGGCGCGGACATTGTGACCCACTCGACGACAAAGTACATGGATGGCCACGGCGCGGCACTCGGCGGCGTCATCGTGGACAGCGGCAATTTCGACTGGATGGCGCACGCGGAGAAGTATCCGGGGCTCTGCACGCCCGACGAAAGCTACCACGGCATCACCTACGCCGAGAAATTCGGCAACGCGGGCGCATACATCACCAAATGCACCAGCCAGCTCATGCGCGATTTGGGCTGCGTGCAGTCCCCGCAGAATGCGTTCATCCTCAATCTGGGGTTGGAGAGCCTGCATGTGCGGATGCCGCGCCACTGCGAGAACGCGATGGCGGTCGCGCAGTTCCTCGAAAAACAACCGCAGGTGGCGTCTGTCAGCTATCCGCACCTGCCGTCCAGCCCGTACTACGCCCGCGCAATGAAGTACATGCCGAACGGCGGCTGCGGGGTGGTTTCGTTCGTCTTGAAGGGCGGACGTCCCGCTGCTGAGGCATTCATGAAACGGCTGACTTTGGCGGCGATTGAGACGCACGTCGCCGACGCGCGGACGTGCTGCCTGAATCCGGCGACCTCCACCCATCGGCAGATGACCGAGGAGCAGCTGGCAGTTGCGGGCATTCCGGCGGGCATGGTACGCATCAGCGTCGGACTGGAGAGCAAGGACGACCTGATTGCCGACCTTGCGCAGGCGTTGTCCGGCATCGAAGCATGAGCGCGTACATCAACCGATATTTCCTGCTGATGGCGGTGTTTTTGCCCCTATGGTGTATCATTCGCCGCCCATGGAAGCGCTGGAGCCTGCACGAAGGCTGCCTGATGGCGTTCGCAGCGCTGCTGTTTTCGCTGCTGTGTCTGGTGCTGCGCGGCACATGGGCTACGCCGGGAGATATGCTGGCATCGGCGCTGCATCGGCTGCGGACGGGCGAGGGCATTCAGCTGCGGCTGTTCCACACCATTACGCGGCAGCTGCGGTACGCCCGGCGGGAGGAGATGCTCATTAACATCTGGGGAAACATCCTGCTCTTCATCCCCTACGGCTTCTTCCTGCCGCTGCTGTGGAAGCGGTATCGCCATCCGCTGCAACTTTCGCTGATGTGCCTGCTGCTGCCCATCAGCATTGAAATATGCCAGCTGTTCATCCAGCGCATGACGGATGTGGACGACGTGCTGCTGAATTTCGCGGGCGGAATGCTCGGCGGCGGGGTGTTCGCGCTGGTGCATATGGTATTCCCCAAATTCACTGATAAGGCGCTTGTGCGCGGATAAGCAATCGGGTAGGAGGGGGTGACTAACCCCCGTCCTACCACACCACCGCTCATGCGGTTCCGCAAGCGGCGGTTCAGTTGTTGGTACTTAGCATCACGTTTAGCTGGATATCAGGACGCTCCGCGATTCTGCCATACCTTCGGTCACTCACCTATCCTCTGGCAGATATCCTCTTTCGAGCAACTGCTTTCAACACGCCCGATTCCTGGCATGCTGTATTACCAGCAACCGCCAGGCCCTTCCCTCTGTCGACTTTCACCGACTTCTCTGGTACTATGGTCCAGACTGACTTCTGTGGGTTCAGCCATGCCTTGCAGCATGGGTTACATCTTGCGGTGCGTTCCCACACAGATCTCCCCGCATAAGGTACAATAGCCTTCATTCCATGTAGCCGCCGCATTTACGTGGCAGAGTCCGGGTAGTATGGGACTTTGACTTGTGTTGCAGTCTCGTCCGCTCTGCCCCGCCTTGTATGCGATTTCTGTTCGTCGGCTCAGAACTTTGCCTGCGGCTTCCTTCAGATTCCACCTCACGATGGACACCCTTGCCGTTCGGCTAACACTTCCTACTACCAAGCGTGTAGTGGACTTTCACCACCAAGCTATTGCCCATGGCGGGCGTACAACGAAAACGTCCCCTTCCGGCAATGGAACGGGACGTTTTTACTATTTGGGAATATGTGCCGCGAATTTTTCGTGCTGGCTAACGTAAGTGGAATGCAGCGGACAACAATTCTCGCATTGCCTTACCTCCCACTCCTTTCCCTTAAATTATGCCATAAAATAAGGGAAACGTCAACCGATTAAGGGAAAAAAGCCCTGATACTATTTCCGAATCAAAAGGGTGCCGGTGAATTTGGAAATCGTATCATATCATCCCCGAAATACTTGACGAAGCCTGATACGATACGAACATTTTTCACACACAGTTTACCAAACATAAAAAGGTGTATTTTCTCAATCCGTATAACGGATATGGTTTTCTTTGCACCACTCTTCAGCTGCTGAACTTAAATGTGCCAACTCATATCTATACCAATCTGTATCAAGGAATTCTTTTTCAATCGCAATTAGGAACTCACGATCCATATCCTTTGCAGATAATTGAGATAAAAATTTAACCGTCTTTCGAGATAAATAAACCTGCGCATATTTCATCTCCAATGCCGGAATATCTACACGAAAGCAAGGAACATAGTGTCCATAGCATTGAGCAATGACCCTCGGCAGCGAATGAACATCGCAGTCAAATACACTCCCCAATTTTTCAGCATCAATCATTTGAGACTTTTTTTTGTCAAGCCACCAAAGATCATAGTCTGTTTTGCAATATGGAAACCATCGTCCATAGTGCGCAATTTCGTTTATGTTAACCATTGTTTTTACCTCCAATTTCAATAAGTAATTGTACCACCATACCAAATATGAAAAGTATGCGTACTACCGATATTCTACCATCAACGTTTCTTCACTGTCAACCATGCCGATAATACTACTTCCAGAAAGCTGAAAACGGCGAAAAAACCGTCCCCTTCCGCCATTGGAAAGGGACGCTTTTGTTATTTCTGCTTCTTATGATACCCGCAGTCGCAGTACGGTCCGCCGGACGCCAGCGTGTATTCGCGCACGAAATCCGACGCTTCGCCCGCTTCCGCCATCGTGTAATCCAGTCGGCACATGGCGGGCGTGAGGTCATACAGCCCCAGCTCCTTTGTCAGCACACAGATGCCGCACTTATAGAACCGCGCCTCGTAGCCGCTGCCATCCGCATAGGGCAGATAGTCCATGTTCCACGAGTAGGGGTTGCGGTCGGCAGCGCGGAGCTTCTCCGCCTGTTTCATCCCCGCAATGTCCTTTTCGGAGAACTTGTTCTTCCCGCTCTTGCGGCAGAACCAGCGCATCGCGGGCGTCATCATGGATTTCGCGTAGTAATCCGTCAGCGTCTGCACGGTCGGGCGCTTGGGCATATGCAGCACATACGCGCAGAGCATCGCGCAGTTGACGAGATTCATCTGGAAGCGGTCGCTCGGCTCAAAATCCGGCACACGCGCGATAATCCGCCGATACTCCTGCTTCGCCGTCTTCTCCGTTGCCTTGGCGGATTCCGCCGACTGCCCCAGCACCGCCATCAGCTGCCGCGTGAACGAGCGATGGAACAGCATCCACATGCCCATCGGCATTCCTGCATACTTCATGAGCTTGCCTCCCCTTGCTTTCGCGAATGAGTTTGTTATGTCGAACTCATTGTAGCGCATTTAGGGGCGATTGGCAAGGGGAATTGCAAAATTTTTGTCAGAACAGCGAATTGCCATCGGCACAGTAATGTTCACAAAAGCCGCAGCCAATGACCGCCGCCAGCCCCAGCAGGAAGCGCAAGCCGACGGGTATGGATTTGACAGCATCCACAACGCCTTGCAGCTGCTGCCAAGTGGATTCTTTTATCTCCAATACTTTCGCAAGCATGATGTCGCTCACGAATTTTGTATCCACAGACAATTGAAGCTGCTCCAAAAAGGTTGATTCACCAAACCAGCCGACGACGCCCTCCACCATACCTTGAATGCACAGTGCGCCGCCCACCATGCCCACAAACGACGCAAGCGCCCCCAAACATGGTTTATAGCCGCACGGCAAAGTTGTTATAGATGAAGTGGCGATGACTATATTGAATAGCGGGTAAACCAAAATTGCATAAAACGCAATACCAATTGCAGGAGCACCATCAACCTGGACTTCAACTACTTTTTTCCGGGTATCCTTGTACCATTTCTGAAAGATGT
>ENA-UESJ01000204-UESJ01000204.1-human-gut-metagenome-genome-assembly--contig:-NODE-204-length-32509-cov-11.383017_pt1 | contig 32509 bp, 27 predicted proteins | sample MGYA00243000_ERZ508001 | MGnify/ENA primary metagenome ERZ508001 (study PRJEB26167, sample SAMN06115479) | human gut metagenome | host: Homo sapiens | place: China:Chongqing | collected 2015-03-03... | reverse complement strand
CGGAAGCGTTCCCAAAAGGTGGACGGCAGCACAGCCGAAACAAAGTTCATCACCTTCCAGGAACTTTGATACCATTTAAGAGTGTAATCTTTGAAGGACTCTACCGCCTTGGCGAACTTTTCGTAGGAACTGGAGGACTGGTTGAATGCCTTGATGACCTCAATACCCTCCACATACTCCACGATCACAGCGTTCACATAGTTGTTGGACTCCATGTAATCGGCATAGAGCTTGTTAAAATTCTTCATCATCATAGCAAAAGCAATCAGAACGAAAGGCAGCGTGACCAGCATCGCCAGCGCCATACGCCAGTCGAAGCAGACCAGATAGGCAAAGACTGCCATAGGGAGCAGCAGGTTGGAGATACACTCCGGGATCATGTGGGCCAGCGGCAGCTCAATCGTTTCTACCCGGTCTACCAATACGCTTTTCAGCTTACCCACAGACTCGCCGATGACTGTCCCCAGCGGCGCTTTCATCAGCCGCTGGGCAAGGGTCAAACGAATATTTTCCAAAATGGTGTATGCGGATATGTGGGACAGGCTCGTTGAAATACCATAGAGCAAGAAGCGTATCGCATAAGCGCCAAGTCCGATCCAGCACCATTTCCAAACCTCTGCCATCACAGGTGAACCGCCGATAAAGAGCGTGATTATTTGGTAAACACTCCAATAGGGTATCAGTCCGGCAACCACACTGATGATTGCACATAAGACAGACAGGGCAATTTTGCCCCGGCACTGTGAAGCAAAGGAAAACACAATAGAAATCCAGCTTTTCTGCTTCATTTCCATTCCTCCTTGGCAAAAAAATAGAGAGTATCAATCGCTTTGATACTCTCTAAGTATTGCAGGTATTCATTTTGTCTGCCACTCTGCCCGGCCGGGTTTTACTCCATTTAGATTTTTATTTTTCGATATTCCAGCGGTGTTTTTCCCTTTACCTTCTTGAACGCTTCGGAGAACTTGCTGGTGTTCGTATAGCCAACTTTTCCGGCAATTGCTGTGATTGATTCATCCGTCTGTGTGAGAAGGGAAGCCGCCAAATCCATGCGGTAATTCCGCATGTAGGTATAAATGGCCGTGCCGTAAACGCCCTTAAAACACTGCTTCAGAGCGGAGGTAGAAATATCGAACTTTTCAGAAAGCTCCTCCATTGTGAAATGGTGCTCCGGCTCATTTGTCATAAACGACATGATAGCCTTGACCTTCTCTACCTGCGTTTTATAAAAATAGGGGCGTTCCACACCTAAGACCGTAGGGTCTACCGTCCTGAGCGTGACTAACAATTCCAGGATCTTTACCCTAAGATATTCCAGACGGATATTATCAGGCACTTGGTACAGTTCTGAGATTACATGGTCGGGGACAGATTTTCCATGCATGATGAAAGGGCGTGCTTTCAAGGCAAATTGCTGCTCAATCTGTTCCAGGTCAATAGAAAACAGGGACAGAAGATCACCCAATCCCTCTACCGCTTCGGGAACAGAAATCGTAATTGTGATCCCGTGGTAATGGCTTACGGGAAAGCTGCAATGGTTGTTTTCCGTGGCAGAACTGTCCAGCATAATATCGCCGGACGCAAGATAAAGATAAGCGCCATTGCTGACTTCCCACTCGACGCGGCCTTCTCTGCAATGGTGAATTGCAAAAGTGTGCGTATTTTGTTCAAACTTCCTTGACGGGCAGTGCTCCATGTGAAAATCATTATACATGACACCTACTCCGGGATATACTTCATAATAGGTTGCTGTCCCGTCTCCCGTTTCGTTTTTCATCTGATAAACGGAACAGGATTCATCCCGGCAGAGCAAATTCATATTTTGCTGCGAGAAAAACAAGTCGCTTTTATTCAAAATGGGATCACCTCGAATCTATGAAAAATTTTTGGAGGCGCTGAAGCCCTGCGGCATCTAATGCATATTGTTCCTGTACCATACCATGCTCCAAATGCAGAACATGAGTACAGCAACTGACGATCAGCTCATAATCATGGGTGATGACAAGAGATGTCTTTCCCATTTTCTGTATCGTCACAAGTTCATCGGCCACTTCTTTCATGTGCTGTAAATCCAGACCGCTGGTAGGTTCATCCAGCACTAAAATCTTACGCTCGGAAACAAGAGCGGTGGCAATCGCCACCCGTTGCTTCTGACCGCCGGAGAGTGCCATCGGGTGTCGCTACTTAAACTGTAACAAATCCAATCGGTCAAGAACTGCATCCGCCTTGTCGGGAGATGGCTCCGCCATACTGATGAGCATTTCTTCTTCTGTGCTTTCCGTAAACAGCTGATGGTTGACATCCTGCATGACCATATAGCACAGAGACAGCCTTTGTTTTCTATTATACGGCTTCCCGTCCACTTTCACAATGCCCTTGCAGTGTTTCTCCAGGCCACAGAGACAGCGGGCCAGAGTGGATTTTCCCGCTCCATTATGGCCGATTACTGCAATCACGCCCGCCTGTGGCAGCGAAAGACTATCAATATCCAGTGCATCCCTCTGCTTTGTATAAGCAAAATGAAAGTTCTCGCATTCGATAGAACCACTGCTTGCAACAGGATGTGCTGTCACAGGGAACGCGCCCAGGTCAAAAGGCCGCAGCCCCATTTCTGCCTGTTGCGTCACGGACAGTTTAAGTGCATCCAGAGCCGAGTAATCTTTTTCAATTTTCCCATCTTTTAGATACACAACACGGTCTATCAACTCTTTCAGATAATAGAGCCGATGTTCCGCAATAATAACTGTTTTCCCTTGCTGTTTCCAAATCTGGATCATCCGGCGTAGATCTTTTGTAGCTGACATATCCAGATTAGAAGATGGTTCGTCCAGCACGATGATGGGCGGATTACTGGCCGACACAGAGGCACAAGCAATTTTCTGCTTTTCTCCGCCGGAAAGAGAAAAGATATTTTTCCCCAGCAGATTGTCCATATCAAACTGTTCCGCAGTCGATTTCACCCGCTGAATGATTTCTTCTTCAGGCAAGCCCTGATTTTCACATCCAAAGGCCAATTCGCTGGTGGAGTCCACCGTAAAAAACTGCGTGCGGGGATTTTGAAAAACGCTCCCCACATATTTCGCTGTTTCATAGAGCGGAAGTCCGCTGATGTTCTTGCCATCCAGCAGGACTTCGCCGCTTAACTCGCCCTCATAATAATTCGGGATCAGCCCATTCACCAACCGGGTCAGGGTTGTTTTTCCGCAGCCAGATTGCCCACACAAAAGGATAACTTGCCCGTCCGGGATGATTAAGTCAATGTTTACAAGCCCACCGGCATCCGTTCCCCCGGCATATCGAAAATTGATATTGCGAAGTTCAATCATAGACTCCTTCCTCCTAACAAATAAAGAAACCGACCCAACAGGGTATCGCCAGCAGGAAGAAGAAAATGTCCAAAGGCCCAAAGCCAATTTTGCAAATATTTGTCCGTTTCTGCGGCGCTCCAAGCCCTCGCGTGAGAGCCGCCGCAGACAGTTCTTCTCCGATTTTGGCAATCGACATCATCAGAGGAACCACCCGGTATTCCAGCATCTTCATGGGGCTGCGGAGAGTAGTGATGCCGCGCATCTTCATGGCATCCCGTATAGCCGCATATTCCGCTTTGACTGTGGGAAAAAATCGGAATACCACCGACATAGGGATCACGATTTTTTGTGGAATGTGCATCTTCTCCATCGCAGCAACAAATTCACTGACCGTTGTCGTACTCACCAGATAATATCCCATGATAAATCCGGGGAGCATGTGTGTATATATCCCGACTGCGGCTCCCAGGATAAAATTCCATGTACCAGTGAGCAGCGGTAATACCGTTAATTCCAAAGCAAACAGAATAGCGTATGTAACTGCAAATCTGGCTGCGGCCCCCCATTTTCTTGAAAGGAGCAGGAATACAATCGGGCATGCCATGAGGCACGGGCGAACCAAGTTCATAAATCCGCCCGTGCCGCCGGTAATCATAATGGTGCTGACAGTTACAGTCAAAAACAGTTTTGTCCTCGGATCGGTGGGAATAACAGCTTTGCTTTCAAATTTTAGCGTTGTAACCGCCGCATCCATCAGGCAATCCCCGCCTTTTCAAAATGTTTCTTCAACACGGCCTTGCCAAGAAGCGCCCCCAAAATGCCGCCGATAAAGGTGACAACAAATAGAACTGGATACATCCAGCCAGGGGTATAGGACATGAGTGCGTCTACATATTCCTGCCCATAGCTGCTTACAAGTGAAGCGAAGAATGTATCACGGGTCAAAAACATCCGGCTTACATATCCCATGATCCAAAGGGAGAACACACCATTGCCAAGGAGCGTACATTTCCAGCTTTGATACTTTCCGGCCCGCAGAATTACATCGCCCAGAACGCCAAAGATGATACCAAAAATCAGAACCAGCACGCCGCTACCCATGACCAGATTGAGCAGGCCAAGGATAATGCCAGTCAGAGATACCATGCCGAATTTTTTGACCTTCGTTAAGTACAGCATAAAGGGAATACCGCACAGGATGGGGCACACCAATCCTAACAGCGGGATGAAGATAGGGATATATCCCAGCATCATGCCCGCAAAGAAAATGACAAAATAAATGGCGGTGAAAATACCTACATTGATAAGGTCTTTGGCTTGTAGTTTGTTACTTCTTGCTTCCATTCTCTACATACCTCCGTTATAGTTAGATATGGCTAACTGACATTCTTAAGAATTTGCGAAACAGGATTTCGCAAGAAATATATTATCACATACCAATCGGGGCGTGCTACTCCATTCGGCTTGAAAATACTCCATATAGTTTTGGTTTTTTGATTATCCCTGATGGCAATTATAATGTATAGGGAAACTGGCAAGCAATGCAAAGCGGTACCCACTTTGCGAAAACAGGCGGATTCCGTTTACACGGAGCCCGCCTGTTTCATGCTTGTTGGGGCGCTGCCCCAATCCCCGCAGAACACAAAAACTGTGTTCTGGAACGATGGATAAATCCATCGGCTGCGCGATTTTTCAAATCGCTTGTGGGCGGGCAGCTCAGCGCTGCTCCGCCTCTTTTTCCCGTCGTTCATTCGCTTCCTCCTGCTCCTTATCCAACTCCAGAATACGGTCGATATTGGCCTTGGACGTCAGCAGCTCTTTCATTTCCTCACGGGCTTTTCGGTAGTCGGCGTAGGCCGCTTTCTTCTCCGCCAGCAGCTCGGCGTACTCGGTATTCAGCGCCTTGATGGTGGGCAGCTTCTTGAAGCCCAGTCCATCAAAATAGTTCTTTGCGGCCTTGTGGATCGTGATCTCACTTTCATGCTCTGCAAGAAATTTCTTGGAGTACCCGGCCTTGCGATAGGCAACGTAGGTATCGCGGGTCTTGGCGTAATTGACAATATGCTCCCGTAGCACCGCAATCTCGGCCATGCGTGTTTCCGCAGCCTTAATCCTTGCGGAAAGCTCGTTGAAGTGAGCGGACGCTTCCGCCGCTTTCTCTGAGAGAACGGCGTAATCTAAAAGCTCATGGTCTTGCAGATAGGCCACCGTCTGTGCCATCTGCTTCAAATTGAACAACGTCGCCCAACGCGCATAACCGGCACCTTTGCCAGCGCGTAGTTTTGTCTGAATGTCCACCAGCAGATTCCCGCTGCGCTTTTCCGGTTTGACCGGCGCTGCGGCGCTCTTTCGCGGCGTATGCGCCTTTTCACCTGCAATCACCGCACGAAGATCTGCGGGAGTATAACCGTCGCCGAGGGTATCCATGCGAATGGACTTTTTCTGTTCGCCGCCTAACAGGGACGGGACTTTCTTGCCCTTGACCTCATACCCGGCCTGCCGCAGCAGCTCCAGCAGCGCTTCAAAGCTGTCGGGCTTTTGCGCCAGTGCATCGTCAATGGCTGCGCAGATTCGCTCCCGGTGGGAGGGCTTCTTTTTGTCGCCCAGCCACTTGTTGTAGCTCTTGCCGTGGCGCTTCGGATTCTCCACGATGGAGTAGCCGTTCTCGATGCAGATGGTATCGTTGAGCCGCCGCACAGCGCGGCTGCTGCCCCAAAAGTTTCGGAATTTTCGGGTCTGGCTGAGCGCGGTGGAGTTCCAGATCACATGATTGTGAATGTGAGCTTTGTCGATATGGGTGCAGACGATATAGGCGTGATTGCCCTTGGTGAAGCGCTTGGCCAGCTCACAGCCCAAACGGTTCGCTTCCTCCGGTGTGATCTCTCCGGGAACAAAGGATTGCCGCAGATGGTAGGCGATCACATCATCCTCGCCACGCACTCTGCCGGTCTTTTGGGTGTATTGATTTTTGGCGAAAAGGAACTCGGCATCGGCGATCCTGCTGTCGCACTGCCAGCTTGTTATCAGCCTGCCGCCGTCTGTCTTTTGCGGATTTTCGGTGTAGTCGATGATAGCGCTGATGGCCTGTCCCACCGTGCGGCCTTTGCCGGTGTGGAGAGGCATCAGGCGTGTGGTTGCCATGTTGGACACCTCCTTGAAAAGTAAAACGGCCTGCCGTAGCAGACCGCTTTACACTATTCTATTTCTTCTGCATCATCCAGCTCATCACAAGTGTGCGTGTATCCAAAACGCACTTCGTATTGCTGCTGGGCAAGTGCTTTGACCTCGGTGCGGCGATCATGCGTCCTGCGCCTTAACCAATCTTTTTGTTCTTTGGAAAGCTGCCACGGAAGATTCAGCAGCCGGTTGATTGCCAGCATCTCAGCTTTCTTTTCCGGTGGCAGAGTAGAACAGGCTTTGCAGATATGGGCGGCATGACCTTTGCCAGAGAATTTTTCGTTTGCCTTATACTCGCCGCAGATTTTACAGTAATGTCCGTGCTTCTTCATACTGGCCTCAGTCCGTTTCTGCTGCGGGCTTATTCTGCCTATCGCTGCATTTCCAGAGTGCCATCGGATGCTGCCCGATACGAGCGAGAATATCTGCGTCTTGGAAAAGCAGCTCCGGGCGATATTCCTGCTGGCCGAACGAAGTCCAGAAGGAAAGCTCCCGTTCGTCCGGTATCAGCAGTTTTTCCAGATAGGCGATAACCTGTTCATGCGCCTGCTGCGCATCGAACCAAGTGCCACGGCGCAGCACCGGGATAAGGTCGGTTTTGACACGCTGCTGGGACACCGAGGCGATCTGCTCGAAATGGAATCGGTCTGGAACGCTGTCGGAGCCAATGGCGCTATAAAACATGACACACTTTTTCAGCATGGGTTCCTGCGATTCGTCAAACAGTCCATACTCCATCATTGTATGTATGTCGTAGAGGTCGCGGGGAGCTGCGCGGTTGAGAAGTGCAACGATCTTTGAACCGTAGATTTCCAGCGGATCGACGCTCAAAACAGTAAGCTCCTGTTCCAGCCAAGGCAGATTGACCGTCCTGCGCACCGGCGCTAACACATGGCAGCGAAGCATATAATTGATCTCGATTTTGAGGTTGTCTTTCATCCCGCCAGTATTTTGATACTCATAAACAAAGGAGTCCAGAGCGTGATACGTTTTGGATTTCTGGCTCAGATGATACCCTGCGGCGGTCATGTATTTACTGATCCGCTCCGTGATCTGCTTCCGTATTGCAAGCATTTCTTCACGGGAAACATTCTCAGAAAAGTCCATGTCGATGTCAACAGAGAGCCGGGGTAAATTGAAGATAGTCAGGTTAATGGCTGTTCCGCCTTTCAGCGCCAGCGCGTTGGAAAGCAGCTCATCCTTTTGAATAAAATCCAGCACATCGGCCAGACGGCAAACCTTTTCAAAGGTATCACGGACGAAGCCCAATTCACGGGCTTTCTTGCCCAAGGTCATTCTGTCAAATTGCATCATAGTCTGTTACCCCTTTATCTATCATGTGCATCAGATTTTTCGGTGCATACAGCTTCCATTCCTCGTGCCAGATGAAGCCTTGGCTCTCGCTTGATAAATAGGATTTTCCTTTCGGGAGGTGCGATTTGCACATGGCAAAAAAACTATCAGAGAGGCCGAGGCTGGCTGCAAAGGCGGACAGAATATAGCCCGTTTTTTGATAGAGAAAGCCGCTTTCATACTCCGCGAGGCAGGCCGAAAGCGCTGCTTCATCCAGCGCGGGGATCAGCGCAAGGCAACGCAAAAGTTCTTCCAGCCCACCGATTTTCTCAAACAGATTGATAGAATCAATCACCGTCCGCTCCAGCGTTGTGACACGGGTGCCGTTTATCTCGGTGATACCGCCAGTAATGCGCGGGGCAATCCGCCGGTATGTCACGCCGTCGTATTCAAAATCCCGGAACCGGCTCTCGCTGGTCACTTGCGTTTCGTAAAAGACCTGATTGCTGTAACCATAAAACTCGAACGCGCTGTGATACGACACGGCGGCATCGTTACTGATGTGAGAGGCGATCACATAGCGGTTGGCAATGGGCTGTTGAGTTTCCAGACTGATAGCAACATACAAATCTCGCTTTACGCGCTCAATGTAGCCTTTCTTTTGATACTCCCGGCAAAGCCATTTGGCCGCAGCTTCGCTGCCGGTGATCTGCTCCAGATCGTTTTTGCTGAAACAGCCTAATTCCAGCAGCTTCTCATAGTGCTTCATAATGCTCACCTCTCTAACGTTCGTAGACATTATAGCACAGAGAGGTAGTTTTTACAATCTCTTTGAGTAAAATCAAAAACGAGATTTATGAGAAAACAAGCCGAGGCGTTCGCCCCGGCTTGTGTTTTAACTATGAATGAAGTTTTTCATGGCGGTGTTCATGTCTTGCAGCTTGCCAAGCCCCTGCACAGCCAGCAGCGGAAGTCCCATCGGGCTTATCAGAAACGCCAGCATAAGGAGGATGATGCCGTTCTTTACGGAGTAGGTAATCAGCACGGCGAAAGCCAGCAGGGAGAGCAGTCCGCTTGCCAGTTTGAACACGAAGCCAGAGCAGGACAGTAGCCCCGCGCACAGCCAGACGAACAGGGACAGGATAAGCGATAGCGGCACAAGGATAATTTTCAGAATAGACATTTGACGGCCTCCTTTTCAAAGACGTTATGCTTTTCTAATATCAGAATACCATGACAGCACGCGCTTTGCAACAATGCGGGGCTTTGTGCGGACAGGGGCGGCGGTCATTCCGCCGCCCCTGCGACTTATTTCAGCGCCGCCAGCGAAGAAACAATTTTCTCTGCCGCCGTCCATATCCGTTCCTGACTTTGCTGAATATCCTCCAGATCGGCCTCATAGATGCGGCCTGTTTCGTGAGCGCGGCGGGTGAGCTGATTGAGGTTGTTGCTGGAATACCGAAGCAGGGACACCAGCTCCCGCAGCTCCGGAAGATCGAGCTTCACCACATATCCGTCAATCGCCATCTTGCGGAGATACGCCGCCATGTTGGCGGTTCCAAACTGCGCCATCTTTGTTTCAATCATTTCCCGTTCCTGCGGCGTGACGCGGAATTTGAGCTGAATGTCCCGCTTGCGTTTTGCCATCGCTCAACGCTCCGGGGCTTTGGACTTCGCCGAAATTTTCGGCGAAGTTGTTTCAGGCGGCGTTTTCAGCTTGTCCCGGACAGAGGTTTTCTGCCGCTCCTGCGCATAGGCTTTGCGGGTCTGGCTGAGAAACAGATCGACCAGACCGGGATGGCTGTTGACGGCCAGATAGCAGTTGCGGTCAGTACCCCATGCGTCAGGATTGGCGGGGATGGACATGGCGTTTGCCCAAGCCCGGTTGTCGGGAGAATAGCGTCTGTCCCAATCTGCTTGACAGACAGTGATGGCGAGGATATGAAACGTGCGGTCATAGCCAAACTGCTGCACCACCTGATCGACTGCCGCTGTATCCAGCCGGTTATCCCGGTAGTGGTCGCGGATGGCGGCTTCAATCGCTTCCTTGCAGGCCGTGTTCGCCTGATTGGAAGCGCGGTAGGCCGCAAGCTCGTCATGCTCTCTGGCGTAGGCCGCCGTGTGTTTGTAAACAGGAATATTTTTCATCATCGTGCCTCCATTTCTTTCTTGTGGGGCTTTTCCGGTGCGCCATGAACAGGCGGTGCTTTCAACCTGTCCAGAACGGAAGGCCGCGCCGATTTTGCAATCGCTTGCTCAGGCTGTGGCTGTCCCTTGCCGTCCAGATTCAGCTCCATATCCAGTTCGATGAGCCGTGCAGTCTTTGCGGTCAGCTCCTGCTCCTGCGGGAACGGCTTACCAACCTCAGCCTTTGCCGCTGCCTGCTGGTTATAGAGGTTTTCAAGCTGATCCTGAACGCTGCGCAAACGCTCCGGCATTTTATCCAGCGCGTTCTCGATGCGGACAAGGTTGCCTCTGGCATCCGAACCGAGTTCAACGCGATGGGTCATCTGGCCTTTCAGCGTCAGCGTGTACGTTTTCCACATGGAATCAAAAGCAACGGACATGGTAAAGCCGCGATAGCTGCCGATCTGTACCGGGTCTTTGCCCTTGACCTCCTTGCAGGTGTCCAGCAGCGCGGCACCAGCGTTTTCCTTATCGGTGAGCCGGTCGCCGCGAATCTCCATGCCGACAAAGCCTTCTGCCGGGAGCGGATGCGCCGCAAGGGTCTGCATATCTGCCTCCAGCCCACGAACAAAGCCCTTGTGTTCCTCTATCTTTTCCGGGAAGTATTTCAGCAGACTGTCCTCCAAGCGGAATTGCTTGCTGTTGTGGTCTGCTTTCATAATTTTGAGCTTGGACACCTCGATGTCCAAATCCATGCGCTCTTTGATGCGGGGATCACCGGCACACAGCGCCTTGATCTCCGCAAAGGACAGCGCCGTAGCGTCCACGTCCTCACAGGAGCGAACCGGGGATTTTGAGGTCATGATCTGAGAGATGAATTTCTGCTTGTTCTCAACGGTCTGCCAGAGGTAGGCGTCAAACGTCCCTTCGGTCACATAGCGGCAGACATGAACGAGCTTGTTCTGATTGCCCTGACGCTCGATACGGCCTTTTCTCTGCGTGAGATCACGGGGACGCCACGGGCAATCCAAATCGTGAAGTGCGACCAAACGATCCTGCACGTTGGTGCCCGCGCCCATCTTGGCCGTGCTGCCCATCAGGACGCGCACCTGACCGCTGCGTACCTTTGCGAACAATTCCCGCTTTTTGACCTCCGTATTGGCGTCGTGGATGAACGCGATCTGTTCTGGGGGCATACCGGCGTCAATGAGTTTTTGACGCACATCCTCATAGACCGTGAACGGCGTTTCCGTGCTTTCCTCCAATGAAATCGCGCTCTCCAACGCATGGATTTCCGGGCTGTCCAGCGTACCGGGGGAAGCCTTTGCCGCCCGCTGTGAGGGCGTGGTCTTTGGCGTAGAAATGTCGCAAAACACAAGCTGTGTCAGTTTTTCCGCCTCGCCGTCGCGCCAGTATTGGAGAATGTTCGCCACGCACTGATTGACCTTGGTGGTTTCCTCGTCGGGGAGCATGGGATTGATGATGCGCTGGTCAAGCCCCAGCTTGCGTCCGTCCGAGGTGATTTTGAGCATATTGTCCACATCCGGGCTGACCGCACCGCTGTGTACCTTGGACGCTCGTTCCGAGAGGGCTTTCACCATGTCCTGCTGGATCTGTGTGGGTTTGGTGGCGATGGTGTGATACGCAACCTCCGGCGTGGGCAAGTGGAGCTGATCCGCCGTTTTGATGTCGGCGACCTCTTTGAACAGATTCATCAATTCGGGTAAGTTGAAAAACTTTGCAAAGCGCGTCCTTGCCCGGTAACCGGTTCCCTCCGGGGCAAGCTCCAGCGCGGTGGTGGTTTCACCAAAGCGGCTTGCCCAGCAATCGAAGTGGCTCATGCCCATCTCTTGCAGCCGGTCATGCTGTAAATAGCGCTGAATGGTGTATAGCTCCGTCATGGAGTTGGAAACCGGGGTGCCGGTAGCAAACACCACGCCGCGCCCACCGGTCAGCTCATCCATGTAGCGACACTTTGAGAACATATCCGAGGATTTCTGCGCATCGGTGGTGGAAAGCCCTGCCACGTTGCGCATCTTCGTATAGAGGAAAAGATTTTTATAATTGTCCGACTCGTCCACAAACATCCTGTCTACGCCGAGCTGTTCAAAGTAAATCACATCATCCTTGCGGTCGCTGGCTTGCAGCTTTTTCAGCCGCGCCTCCAGTCCCTTTTTCGTGCGCTCCAAGCTCTTGATGGTAAAGCTGTTGCCGCCTGCGAGCTTGGTATCCTGAATGCCATCGGTGATTTCCTCAATCTGCTGGTGAAGGAGCCGTTCCTGCCGCTCCGGACTGATGGGGATACGCTCAAACTGGCTGTGGCCGATGATAACGGCGTCATAGTCGCCGGTGGCGATACGGGCGCAGAATTTCTTGCGGTTGTGGGTTTCAAAGTCCTTCTTGGTAGTGACAAGAATGTTGGCCGAAGGGTAGAGCCGCAGAAACTCAGACGCCCACTGTTCCGTCAGATGGTTCGGCACGACAAAAATGGATTTCTGGCACAGTCCCAACCTCTTAGATTCCATCGCAGAGGCTACCATTTCAAAGGTTTTTCCCGCGCCAACTTCGTGTGCCAGCAGCGTATTCCCACCGTACAGCACATGAGCGATGGCGTTTTTCTGATGCTCTCGGAGGGTAATTTCCGGGTTCATCCCAGAGAAAACGATGTGGCTGCCGTCATACTCGCGGGGACGAGTGCTGTTCATTTCCTCGTTGTATTGCCGTACCAGCGTTTCGCGGCGCTCCGGGTCTTTCCAAATCCAGTCCTTGAACGCATCCCGGATAAGCTGCTGTTTCTGCGCGGCAAGGGTGGTTTCCTTGGCGTTGAGGACACGGCGCTCCCGTCCGTCTGCGTCCTCAATGGTATCGTAGATGCGAATGTCGCGGAGGTTCAGCGCATCCTCCAGCAGCCGGTAGGCGCTGGCGCGGTCTGTGCCGTAGGTGGTGAACGCTGCCACATCGTTGTAGCGCACCATGCTCTTGCGGGAAACCTGCCATTCTGCGGTGTATGGGACATAGCTGATCTCGATCTGTCCGCGCAGATAGCGGGGCGTTTCAAAGGTTTCGTACATGAATTGTTCGATGTACTTCTTGTCAAGCCATGTCGCACCCAGCCGCACCTCAATTTCACTGGCCTCCAAGTCCTTCGGCTGTGCGGCGATCAGGGCATCCACATTCCCGGCAAAGAATGGGTCGCGCGCTGCCACGCGCTGCGCGGTGCGGAGCTTCTGCCGGACGTTGCCGGAGAGATATTCGTCCGCCGTCTGCCAGCCCTTCGCCCAATGCTCGCCGCCGTCCTCCAAGTCAAACGGGCCGCTGTTGGGTTCCTTGTAAATGACGCCATTCAAATCCTCAACGATCTGCGGGATTTTCTCGCTGCCGCCCATGAGGGAGGCCATAAAATCGAGATCGACGCAGGCTTTTTCTCCGATGCAGACAGCAAGGGCTTCGCTGGCGGTATCCACAGAATCTACGCTGCGCTGCTGCTTGATGGTGCGCTTGTGGAACATATCCGCCTTGCGCTCCAGCTTTCCGTCGTCGTCCAGCACTTCCAGCGAACACAGGAGGTAGTAAGAGGAATCGTCAGAGAACGCAAGACGGTTCGCACGGTCATTGATCAGGCCGTGTTGTGCGGAGAACGCATCATAGAGGCGGTTTAGCTCGGCCTGCGCTTCCTGAATCTGACTTTCTGCGCTGTACTCGTCCATTTGCAGGGCAATCAGATCATTCACGCAATCTCGCAGCGTGACCATGCCCTTGACGCGCTCGGCGGCGGTGGCGTTCAGCTCCGGTTTGACCATGCGGCTGTTTTCCCGGTAGTACACCTCGCCGTCCACCACGGTGTAGGAGTAGTTTTTCACATTGGGGTCTGCGGGGATGGACGTGTCGATCTGTTCGCCCTCGCCCAGCTCTGGCAGTTCCGCCTCCTGATAGGTGCCGCGAATGTTTTTCACGGCATCATGGAGCTGATCTGCAAGCGCCAGCCCCTCAATGGGGACAACGGTGAAATCCTGCTTGCCGTATTGGGTACTTTCGGAGGCCTGCCTGCCTAAAATCATCTCCGGGTGGTCAACAAAATAGCGGTTGATGGCAAAGCCATCCTCGTTCTGGCCGAGGTGTACCCAATCCGGTTCGATCTCAATGGGACGGTCACGCTTTTGGAGAAAGAGAATGTCCGAAACCACATCCGTACCGGCGTTGGCGCGGAACGCATTGTTGGGAAGCCGAATGGCACCCAGCAGCTCCGCCCGCTGCGCGATGTACCTGCGGACTTCGGGCGATTGCTTGTCCATCGTGTAGCGGGAGGTCACAAACGCGATCACGCCGCCCGGACGCACTTGGTCGAGGGTTTTGGCAAAGAAGTAGTCGTGAATGGAAAAACCGAGCTTGTTATAAGCCCGGTCATCTACCTGATATTGTCCGAACGGGACGTTGCCCACGGCAAGGTCGTAAAAGTCTTTCCTGTCCGTTGTTTCAAAGCCCGCGATGGTAATGTCCGCCTTGGGATAAAGCTGCTTGGCAATACGTCCGGTGATGCTGTCCAGCTCCACGCCGTAGAGCTTGCTGCCCTGCATCTGCTCCGGCAGCAGGCCAAAAAAGTTGCCAACGCCCATAGACGGCTCCAGAATGTTACCGCTCTGGAAGCCCATATTGCCGACCGCTTCATAGATTGCCTTGATGACGGTGGGGCTGGTGTAGTGGGCGTTCAGCGTGGACGCTCTGGCCGCAGCGTATTCCTCCGGGGAGAGTGTGGCGTACAGCTCTGCAAACTCGTCCGACCAGTTTGGCTTATTCTCGTCGAAGGCATCCGCAAGACCGCCCCAGCCCACATAGCGGGAGAGGATTTCCTGCTGCTCCGGGCTGGCCTGTAAGCCCTCAAACTCCAGCTCTTGCAGGAGGTGGATAGCCGCCATATTTGCCCGAAACTTTGCCTTTGCACCGCCGACGCCGAGGGCATCATCGGTGATGTGGAAATTCTGCGCGTCGCGGTGGCTTGCCGCCTTGAAGTCAGCGTAAGCGGCCTGCTCCGCAGCGGCAACGCTGGGAAAGCCCTGCCACTCGCCGTCAACGGGGATAGATACCGCAGGACGGTGTGCGGGAGGCTCGTCGATCTCTGCCTGAGAGATGGCATCATCAAAATCAGGCACAAACTCTCCCATTTCCGAGAGTGCCGCTCGACCTTCATGCTCCAGAATCAGCCTTTCTTCCTCGTTCATAGCAGGAGGTTCAGGCTCGGCGGGTTCCGCAGAGGGCGGGTCATGCTCCGGTTCCGGGATGTGCAGCGTTTGGATTTCTATGTCGTAGGGCAAGTGCGTTTTCTCGGCAGGATAGAACGCGACGGGTTTGGTGATGGGCTGCGGCTGCTCCTGTTCCTGTTCTTCAACAAACGAACGTATAAACGCAATGTGTTCAGCACGGAAGATGGGAAAGCCCTGCCTGTTTTGAAAAGTCACATCGCGCAGAGATACTTCATCCGTGCCGAAATTCACGCTGTCAATGACAAACTTCCGTCCGTCAATCTCCAGCTCCATGCCAATGGGGATATACTCCTTGGCATCGGCCTCGTTGATAACATCATAGCTGTCGGTTTTATTTGGCTGTGCAAACACGAAGCTGTGTCCATGCTCCAACAGTCGCTTTGCGGCGCTTGCCCATTGTCCAAAATCATAGCCGGTCACAGCGGTTTCTCCCATACCGGGAATATCGCGTTGCAGCAGGCGGCGATTCAAAGCGCTGGCGGCGCGTTCTGCATCCGCGCCATAAAAAAGCAGCCGTTCTCCGACGCGGACACCGATGAGCTTTTCGGGTTGCTCTGCACGAAGTGCCTGATATGCCGAAACATTCGGCGCAAGCTCACGGCCTTGATCTGCGATTCGTGTGAGGACAGCAGAAACCGGCTCGGTTCTGCGTTCCGGTTCGTGATTGCTCTCACTGGAGGATGGAACGGCGCTGAGATGCGCGACAGTTTCATCTACGGAATCAACATTATAGAGCTTACCATCAATTTCCACGCGCTGCCCCATAAGGTTTTGAACCGCTTGCGGCGTCTCCGGGGTTGGCTGTTCTGTGTGCTGCGCCGCAATGACGCGCTGCGGCTCCGGTTCAGAAATCTCGAAATATCTGGTGTCGAGGTAGCGTTCAAAGGAATTGCGGTCGATGCTGACCGGCTCCTGTCCGGGTGCGTTCGGTAACGTGTGCCAGACGTGATCTTCATCTACACGCGCGATAACGCCGACTGCTGCTATGTGGTCTAACTCTATGGATGAAATGCGATCTCCAATATGATAAGTATAGCCAAGCGGTGTTGTAAACGCCGGAGGGGATAGCTCAATTCCCATATCCCGTTTGATGCCATCCAAGTAAGCAATGGCGTTATTCTGTTCTGCAAAGCGGAGCGTTTGTTCCCCATCTCCGCAGAACCGTTCCAACACCTCATCCCAAATGCCGGTAATTCCGCCCTCGCTGGGATGCAGACGAATGGAGTATCGGTCAGGTGAAAATAACCGCAGTCGCTCATTCTCATCGTAAAATTTATTCTCGCGGATGAGTTGTGCCAACCGCCGTTGCACCTGCGCCCATGTGAGCGTCACCGGCTCGGCGTTTCCTACATGGATATACATGGGAGTTTGGCTATCTTCCCAGCCATATTTTGCAGCCAGCCATGCGGCGGTGCTGCGTTCTCGCCCATGCGCTTGCATATATAGTGCGATTTCCTGTTTGCCCTTTAGGTTGTTGTGCCAATCCAGAAGCGCGTTGTCAATGTCCTCCTGTGTGATCTGATAGGGAGAGGGTGCGACCGTCGCTGCCAGCGTGGGATACAGTTCCTCCAAAAGCTCCTGATGCAGCCGGTTATGGAACGCGGGCATATCAAAGTACAGGCGGACAAGCTGGAGATCATCAGATACCGTGACAATACGACGGATAGCGTCCGCACCCTCCAGATAAGCGTTCTGGCGGTCTGAATTGCGGCAGGCATTGACAAAAGCCGTATCTTTGGAAAGCGCGTTGCCAACGGTCAGCTTGTACCCGTCAAACAGCTCTCGCACGGTAGGCTGTGGTGGCAGCTCGGCGGCGGGGTCGCGGAACACCCGCGTCCCATCCGCGCCGAACTCCGCTTCATAGGCATTGATGGCCTGTTCTGCCTCGTGGTCGATGGACGGAAGCGTATATGCCGTGTGTTCATGGCTGGAATCGCCAATGCGCGAAATTGTTACATCATGCTTTTCCCGCAGCTTTTCAACGTATTTCTCCAAATCCTTTGCAGGGAAGCCGCACATGGTAACACGGCCTACTCCCTCCAAATTGCGGCGCGTCAGCTCAAGGCTGAGATCATCTGCAACTGCCCGCGCGTCCCCGCCATACATCTCAAAGAAGTCCCCAACCTGATACAGCACAATTTCATCGGGGTGCGCCGCCTTTACGTCGTTATAGTCGTTATAAACCGCGTTCCGCATGGCGTCCTGCGCCATTTCCTTTTCATTGGCTGCCTGCTCATCCGGCGTAAGGTAGCGGTTCAACCGAACCAGATCCGAGATGCGCGAAGCGACCTTGTTCCAATTCATCTGAATGTCTGCACAGCCGTTCTTTTTCAGCACAATGCCTTTGCTGCCGTGATCTTCATAGCTGCCGCTTTCTCTGGATACAGCATGGGTGCGTCCTCCGATGCCATACTCTTTTTTCAGAAAATCAGCGCTCTCTTTTGTCGTGTGCGGAGTCTGGAAAAACTCATAGATGCGGGTCTTTCCACCCTCAAAGCCGCTTGCATTTGCAAGAGAAGCCGCAATTTCATCTTCAGTGATAAACCGGCCCGTCTTCGGAACAGCCGCCATATCGGAGTGATATTCTTTGCGCGGCAATGACAGATCTTCCATACGTGTAAGAAGCGCCTGCGGACGGTGGAAATGGAAACGCAGAAGCGCACGGTATTCGCGGTAGGCGTCCATGAATACCTTGTATTCCGACAGGAGCCTTTCCCGGAACGCCGGATTCAGCAGATCATCCGTCAGACGCTCCGTTTCCTCTGGAAAGCTGGTGCTATGGATATTACCCAAGCAGGACAGATACCCCAGCGATTTTGCTTCATCCGAGAAATCGTGATAAAGATTCCAGACATCCACAGCAATACCCAGCCGCTCATAGCGCGGGGCTTCTGTGACTTCAAGATTGGTGGCAAATGTGCCGCCGTCCAGAAGTTCCTCAATACGCTCCGCCGCATCTGCCCAGCCTATCACTTGGGCAGAACGAAGATAGCGAGAGGTATCTCCGGTTGCAATATGGATACCATCGTCCCCGTACCATGCGGAAAGCCTGCCGTTATCCGTAATCAGGCCGTTGCCGCCGTAGTAAAGAGCTTTCAGAAATGCCGCGCGATCCTCTAAAGGTTTTTGCTTGGAGAATTCCGCAGCAATTTTCATCCGCGCTGCATCCGCATTACCGCCCGCGCGCAGGATGTGGTCAATATCATCCTGAGAAATGAACATAGAAAAAGCGGAGGGTGTTACACTCTCCGCTTCTGCGATGGATTGAATTTGTTCTGCCTCTGAGGGGAAGAAGGACATCTGCGCCCCAGCAGGGGCATCGAACATATTTAGCTGAACACCAGTTCCGTGAGGATCGTTTCCTCGGCCTGCGCTTTCAGCGTGTTCATCAGCCCTACCCACTTCATCGGGTCGCTGGCTTTCAGCGATTCCGTCACGCCCGCCGACTTCATCAGCTCCGGCATCATCTGTTCCAGTCGGTTGTTCGCTGCCTCGTCGATCTCCCGCAGATGGGGGTACAGCTTCTCGGACAGCAGCAGGCTGTTCCACAGCACCGGACGATGCTCCTTCAGGTAATCCTTCCGCATCCTGCCGTACTTGCCCAGCGGGGCTTGCGGCTGCTCGGTCAGGCTCAGATCGGGAATCAGATAATCCCCGCTGCGGGTGTAGGTCAGTTCGCTCATGGCTTTCGCTCCTTTCCGCGATTTTCTCGCGCTCGTAATTCTTGATGGTGACTTCGATCTGCCGCAGCACCAGCTCGCTGGACTGGCTGATGGCCGTTCCAAGGGCGGCGACGGTCTGCGGGGTGTTGAAATCAAAGACGTTCAGAAAATCCTCATGCTCGAAGTAATCTCCCGGCTGCATCCCGCAGCGGGACAGCAGCGTATAGGTGGTGCTGACAACGGCGGCGTTCCGAAAAGCGGCTCCGATGTTGAACTCATCATAGTCCTCCAAAAAGGAACCGTCAACGATGCCGACAATATCGCGCCGATTGTCGTGCCAGTATTCATCTACAAGCTGCGCCGCCACACGCTCCAACTGATCGGCAAGTCCGTTTTCACCGGAAACATCGAAGCGCTGTTCCAGCGCCGCAGATACCACCTCACGATGCTCTTGCCGGTATTCCCAAAGATAAGGGCGGCGAGAGTTCTCGCCGCCGCTGGTGTCGGAAACATCAAATACATATCGGAGTTTGGGTTGGTCGCTGCTGGTATCCACAAGGGCGATGCCCTTGCTGCCTCGCCGCACATAGCGGCGCATCTGCTTATTCCAAAGGTCGTATTCCGCGCAGGCCGTGGCTTCCGGGCGCTGGGCGAAAATCATGAGCTGTTCATTGTAGGGGTACTTATACAGCCTTGCGGCGGTGATCAGAAATGCCGTCCACTTCTGGTAGCTTCCCGTGATCTGCTCCGCCGTGCGGTCTGCCATCTGCGCATAGAGCTGTACTTTACTCGGCATCCATATCCTCCTTTTCAAAATCGGGGAACAGGTCGAGCGCGTCATATTCCGCGTCGCTCATCCTGCGCAGCTTTGCGATGGCGCTGTCCGTCAGCTCCCGCAGCTCCGTTTCATCCGCAGCGAGGTAGCCGCGCATTTCCTCCAGCGCCGCGACCAAGCCCGTGCGGGTGCCGGTGTTGTAGAGGCTCATAAGCTGCTGTTCTTCAAAGGTGATGTTCATATCAAAGCTCCTTTTCCGCGCTCTTTTTGGGCGCTGTTTTGTGTGGACGTTCTTGGGCCGGTTGGCTTTTGAGCTGCTCCAGCACAGATTTCTTCTTTTCCCGGTGTGCCGCCTCTGCCAAATCCATCAAGGAGATGGACATACCGGCCTTGACCTGTGCTTCAAGGTCGGCGATGGTGGGCTGTTTGGGGCCGTTGTTGATAATGCCGTCGATCATGCCGTAATCATCTTCCATCGACATCTCGGCGGCTTTCAGGTAATTCTCCGGTTTCTGAAAGGCGGGCAGCTCCTGAAATCCCATGCTGTCACAGTAGTGATAGGATACCTTGCCGTCCTGTTTCAGCGCAACGATGTCGCTGACGGAGAGGCTGTGTCCCACAAAATCGCCAGGGCGCTCGTCGTTGAAAATGTAGTAGAAGTTTTCAAGGATTCTGCCGGTATCATCGTCCGGGTACACCTCACGGGTATAGACGGCTTCATAGTTGGCAGGGTCAGGCGGCGCGGCCAAACTGCCGAGATTGGCAAAACGAAGCTCCACCGGCGCATCCCGGCGTAGCTGGTAGATCGCCATAGCATCGGTGGGACTGTTCAAAAAGCGCTGCTCCACATCGCGGGGCGGGATATGGCCTTTGACCGCATCCCAATCCGGTCTTGTGATCCCGAACATTCCGTCGTGCTTGATGATGTCCTCGGCCTCAAAGACCATTTCCTCGGTGTTGCTGGGATGGAGCATATAAACCGTGATGTCATGCTCCAGCAGCTCCAGTGCCCGATCCTTGGAAAGCGGGAGCATATCGCTATCCAGATACCCATAGCTGCGCATATCGTCCACCGTCAGCGTGGGGTCAGGCATCGGGGTGGCCTGTTCCAGCTCCGGGAGCATGGTATCTGTATCATCGGTGGGAACAACGACTGCGCCGGTGATCTGTTCGCTGTCCAAGGGCGGCGTAATCTGCGCCTCCTGCAAGTCCTCCAGAATTTTCATATCTGCAAATGTCACCTTGGTTGGTGTCATGCCCTGAATGGCAAATACCTCCGTTCGGACAGCCCCGGCAACAGATGCAACCGGCGAATCTTCAATGGCGCTGCTGTCAATAACACCGCCATCCAGCAGCTTTTTGCTTTCCTTGTCGTAGAGCGAATAGTCCCAACCGCCGTCTGTATGCTGCACATGGAGATATACCGAGCCATCCACAAGATAAAGCGCTTCGTCTGTTTGTGTGGCGCTCACTTCTTCACGATTGATGCCGCGCTCCTTGCAAATCTCCGCAAAGTGCCGGTCAATGTCCGTAATCAGCTCGGAGGCAGTCTTGTTGATGGTTTCCAGACTGGCGCGAAGCTCTTTCAACTCCTTGCCCTTTGACCATGTGGCGATATAGCCGAAGCTGTTCTCTCCCGTTTCAATGCCGTAATACTGGCAGACCGCATAGGAAATGCTTTCGGCCTCGACTTCCTCGGTGTTTCGGCTCTTTTCGCCGGGAACAAGGATCGTCTCACCATCGTCCGCAAGCTCCGTCATGTGTTCATAGTCGTGGAGCTTGGCGTGGGCAATCTCATGGACGGCGGCGCATACCGTCTGCACCTCACTCATACCGGCGCGGATGGTGATGCTCTGCGCCTTAATGCTGAAAAAGCCGTCCGTATCCCGCGCAACGGGCTTTATCTCCATCGGAACGGGAGAAGCGCGGCGCAGCGCCTCCATGAAAACCTCGTACTGCTGCACATTGCCGCTCAGATCGGCGGCAAGCTGGGGCAAGGGCTTTCCCGCAGTCTGCGACACGTCAAAGACGGGTACCACCTTGAACATGGGGATACGGATTTCCTTTTCCTCAATGATGGCCTTGCCGTCTGCGTCCAGCACCGGCGCATTGGTTTCGGGGTCGGTCTTGATCTCCTCGACCTTTTTCTTATAGGGAGTAGGGGCGATGATGCGGATACCTTTTTCACCCTTCAGGACGTTCCTGCCGAACTGATCGCGCCACTTGTTGAAGCCCGCCACATGGGTGGCGTCGGGGCGCTGCATATAGATGAGCATGGTATTGTTGACCGAGTAGCGGTGAAAGCGGCTCATGGTGGCAAGGTACTTCCGGTACTTATCGCTCTCGAACAGCTCCTTGATGCCATTTTCGATGCTGTCAACGATCTCCCGCATCCGGTCTTTGTTGGTTTGTTTTTCAGCCATGATGATCTCCTTTCAGAAAAAATAGCGCCCCTGCGCAGAAGAAAACACATCCTGCACAGGGGCAATTCTCCGCAGATAGAGGCCGTTTTTGCGCTTGCGGATAGAATGACGCAGCCACTTGCAATCCGGCATGAAAAAAGCCTTGCAGCACGGGGCTTTCCCAGTCTCTATTTGCGGAGGTTCCAGTATTGTTCACGCTTTCGTTTGGCGTCCTGCTTTCGACGCTCCTGCTTGGCGCAGGCGGGGCAATATTTGGTGCGGTTAGAGGAAGAATAGACCGGCTTACCGCAGACGGCGCAGCGCTTTCCCGGCCTTTCCCGCATCACGTCGGCCAGCAGCTCATGGTCGGCGGGAAGTACCGCGTTTCGGAACCAGTTGCACAGCAGCGAGTAGGAAATACCCTGTACGCAGACGCAAGGCTCTCCATCATCCAGCGCGAGGCAGTTGCCGTGATCGTAATTACAGCAGAGCTTCCGAATGAGCTTTTTGGAGCGGCGGAGCTGCTTGTGATCCATACGCGGCGTATCAGCCATTGTCGAACACCATCTTATAGCCCGTGCGCTGTCCATCGTCCTCTAAAAGAACGCTGGCATCATAGGTTTTCCCGGTTTTTTCCGAGTAGCAGCCTTTCAGCGGGACGCGGCCATTTTTCAAAAGCGCGGCGGCAACGGATTTGGTCAGCGCCTTTTTCTTGGCGGAGAAGAACTTGCTGTTTTTCCACAGAGCAAAGGAACAGGCGCGATTCTCGCAAAAGAAGCCCTTGGGCGTTTCCGTTACATCCGCCTTGCAGCGCGGACACCTGCCGACCACCTCGCGCCCGGAGGGAAACAGAATTTCCGCACCGGAAATCGGCTTGTAGGTCTGCACCAGTTCATTCAGCATGGCGGCGATCCCCGCCATAAAGCTATCCGGCGCAAGCTCGCCGCGCTCAATTTCTTTCAGACGATGTTCCCATTCGGCGGTGAGTTGCGGGGATTGAAGCTGTTCGGGCAGGACGGTGATGAGCGCCGTGCCGGTGGCGGTGGGCAGCAGATTGGTGATCTTCTTGGACTTCCTGCGCTCCACAAAACCGGAGGACACCAGCTTTTCAATGATACCGGAACGGGTCGCCGGGGTGCCAATGCCCTTGCGCTCGGCATCGTCGGGCATATCCTCCTTGCCCGCATTTTCCATCGCGGCCAGCAGCGTATCCTCGGTGAAGTGCTTGGGCGGCGTGGTTTTTCCGGTCTTGACCGATGCGGCAGATACGGGAAGCGTCTGATTCTCCGTCACTACCGGCAGTGCGGGCGCTGTCTCTGTCTGCTCCTGCTCATAGCGTTTCCAGCCGGGAACAAGAACGGTTTTGCCCTTGGCGGTAAAGCTCTGACCGGCACAGTCCAACGTAATGACTGTTTCCGCATAGCGGTGGGGTTCATCCACCGCTCGAAGCAAGCCCTTTGCCGCCAGCTTCAGCACCTCGCGTTCGCCCAGCGGCAGAGAGGCCATATCCACCTTTGCCGCGCTGATGGTAGGGACGATAGCGTGGTGATCGGTGACTTTTTTACTGCTGCATACCTGCTTGGCGCAGATGGTCGGCGGCTTCTCCATGCCGCAGACAGCGGCAGCAGCGGCGACAAGGCCGGGGACGCTGCCCTCCATATCGTCGGTAAGATAGCGGCTGTCGGTTCGCGGGTAGGTACAGAGCTTCTTTTCATAGAGCGCTTGGAGATAGTCGAGGGTCTGCTGAGAGGTGTAGCCGAGAACGCGGTTGGCGTCGCGCTGGAGGGAGGTCAAATCGTAGAGCGCGGGCGCTTTCTCAGACCTTTCCTTGCACTCCACGCTTTTGACGGTTACTGTCTTGCCCTTGCAGGCGTTGGCGATAGCGTCGGCATCCTCTCTGTCCTTCATTCTGTCTGTCGCGGCGGGAAAGCCGCAATCGAGCTGAACGGTGTAGAACGGCTCTGCCACAAATGCGGAGATCTCCGCCTCACGCTGTACCAGCAGCGCCAGCGTGGGCGACATGACGCGCCCGATGTTCAGCGTGCGGCCATACGTCAGGGAGAAATACCGCGTGGCGTTGATGCCCACCAGCCAATCGGCCTTGGCACGGCAGAGGGCAGATTGATGCAGGCCGTCATAGTCACGCCCGGATTTAAGCTGCTGGAAGCCGCTGCGGATGGCATCATCCTCCATAGAGGAAATCCAAAGCCGCAGGATAGGTTTGGCGCATCCTGCAAGGCAGTAGACTGTGCGGAAGATCAGCTCACCCTCGCGCCCAGCGTCGCAGGCGTTGACCACCTCTGCCACATCCTCCCGGCGCATCAGCTCCCGCAGAATGTCAAACTGCTTCTGCTTTTCAGAGCGGACGATGAAGCGGAACGAGGTAGGAATGATGGGCAGCGCCGCCAGCGTCCATTTGGCATCATCGGCATTGTAAACGGCGGCGTCGGCCAGCTCTGCCAGATGCCCAAAGCACCACGACACGATATAACCGCTGCCCTCCAGATACCCGTCATGCCGTGATTTTGCCTCCAGCACGGCGGCGATGCTCTGCGCCACGGAGGGTTTTTCGGCGATCACAAGGCGCATGGTGCAGCCTCCATTCTCTTTACGTCACGGTAGCAGGGGCGAACGCAGCTCTGTCCGAAGCGCTTGCAGCCGTAGCAGAAGTGTTCCTTGGCAGCGTCGGGAGGGCTGTCCTCCCGCGCTGCTTTCGGCTTCTGCATCATCAGGCGTTCCAGCGGATTATTGGTGAAATATCTCATGCGTTCGTATCCTCCGTAGTATCCTGTTCCGGTTCGTCCTCATACGGCTCAAACTCGTATTCGTCCTCGCCGTAGTCATAATCGTCCAGATCGGCGCTGCCCTTGGTCTGCGGCTTGGCCTTTTTCTGTTTGAAGATGTAGAACGCAGCACCGCCGCCCAGCGCGACGATCAGCAGAACGATAAGGATGCCGCCCACGCCGCTCTTTTTCTCCGGTTCCTCGGCGGCGGGTTCTGTCGGCTCGGTGGGGACTTCGGGCTTTGCCTCCTTGCCCACGCACTCGGTCATGTTGACCGCGCAGACGGGGCAGGATGTATTGACCGCACCGGCCACGCATTTGGTGGTGCAGGAGCAGACAGCGGGCGTTTCTTCCTCGCCGGTCAGCGCCATCAGGTCAGCCTCATCCACCTGATTTAAGAAGTGGACGGTTTCTTCGCCCTCATCGTCACGGTCAATAATCATGTAAAATACATTGCCGTTCTTGCTTTCCAGTGTAATGAACTGTTTCCCCACCTTGGTGCTGGAGCCAATATCGTCGATCAGCGTCAGATTGCCGTCCGGTGTCAGCGCGTCGCTGCCGTCTGCCATGCCGCCGACAAGGAGCTGCCAGAGGTTGGCCAGCTCTTTTTCATCAAACGGAAGCGTAATGCCGCCGATGCTCACGGTACTGTCAGCGGCGTCGGTGACGGTCAGATAGCTGCCGTACACATAGCCCACACGGGCAGGCAGCAGGATTTTTACCCAATCGCCGTCCCTGCCGATCACATCGACCACCGTGCCGTTGGGGAGCTGCGTAAACGCGGTGTTGTCCAGTCCTGCGCCGGTGCGGACATTCAGGTTGCCGCCGTTGGTCGTGACCGTGCCGATCTGTTTTGTTTCCTGCGTGTCTGCGGCAATGCTTTCGGTGGCAGGCAGCGCATCATCTGGATAGTCGCCGCCGCTGGCAAAAGCGGAAACGGGGAGAATCCCGATGCACAGGAGCATCAGCAGCAGGCTGATAAAAATGCGCGGTGCTTTCTTAGTCATGGTTCAACGCCTCCTTTTCCGAAGTGGCCGGTGCAGGCGCGGCCTGCATACGGCGGAACAGCTCGGCAAACTGCTCCATCGTCATGCCGTTCTCACGCACCATGCCGATGATGTCGGTGTCCTCCAGCTCACGAATCTGCTTTTCCAGCTCGCGGTTGCGGCCTTGCAGATCGGAAATTTTGCCTTTGTTCTTCTCCAGCTCTCCACGGAGCTTCATAATTTTCGGGTTCATATCGTTCACTCTCCTTTACGGCAAGCGCCCATAGCGGTAGAAATGGGACTGCCAATAGTTTGAATTTAAGTTTGCATAAGAGATCGGATCTCCACAGTGGATCATCATATTGTTGCCGACGTAGATACCCACATGGCTGACGCCGGGGGTATCATACGTTCCGGTGAAAAACACCAGATCGCCCGGTTTGACGTTGGCAGAGGATACGGGCGTACAGATATTGCAAAGTCCCTGCGCGCCCAGCCTGCCCACATCCCAACCGGAATGATTGATGACCCAACTGACGAAGCCCGAACAGTCAAATGAGGTGGAGGGGCTGCTGCCGCCCCAAACGTAGGGGTAGCCGAGATACTTTTCCGCTTCCTTGATGATGGTGGCGAATACCTCATCGTCCAGCGCCTCCGGGGGAATGTCGTAGTCGGTATAGCTGCCCTCCACATACTTGCCGATGTAGCCCGAACCGGGGAACAGGTCGGGACGGTTGCCGAGGGTGGCCATATAGGTGGCGTACATTCCGAGCTGTTCTTCGCTCATAATGTAGACGGGAACATGAGAGAGGTCGAAGTTTTCCAGCGTGACCGTGCAGATGTAGTAGTCATACGGCACCTGATAGGTGTCCGTATGGGTGTTGCCGTCCGCGTCCGTCCATGTGTCGGTTTCTGTGCGGTAGCGGGTTTCCACCACCACATCCTCGGTCAAAATGTACTGGCGGTCAAAGAGCATTTGGAGCGTACCCTGCACCTCATCCAGCGTCCATTCCCCTTGATGCAGCGCCGTAATCATGGAAATGAGTACATAGGGGTCATGCTCGATGGTGTCCAGATCAAAGTGGTACTCATCGTAGTCATGGGTGCTTTCGTAGGTGTCGAGGTAGCGCTGAAGCTCTGCCTCCATTTCGCAATACTGCGCTTCCGCACCCAGCATATCGGCGTCCTGCGACGGATAGGTACTGGCCGCAATCCCGGAGCCGACGCCATCCATTATCACCGAGCAGGAGGACAGGCCGTTGAGCAGAAATGCCAGCATCAGCAGAATTGCGGCGGCAATGGCAAAGCCGCGCCGGTGTTCCCACACATATTTGCCCGCTTTCTCAGCTTTTTCAGCAGCTTTTTTCGCAGCCTTGACGGTATTCTCCGCCGCCTTTGCCGTAGTCTGCGCCGCCTGATTGTGCTTGGCAGCGGCATACTGCTTCTTAATTGCCTGCTTCTGCTGCCATTTGGAAACGGGATTGCTGGTGGGGCTGTCAATCTCCGCTTTCTTCTGGAGCGCGTCAAGATTGGCTCGTTCCAGCTTTTTCTCTGCACGGATGGCAGCACGATAAGGCTTGAGCTGATGGGCGCGGTGGGCAGACTGTACCAGCCGCCCGCCGCTCTCCACGGCTTGCTCTACCTTGTGTGCAGCCTCCACGCCCACATTATCGTCCTCGCTCTGCCGCACCTCCCGGTGAACCTGAGAGAGAACAAAGTTGGCGGGGGCATCCTGCACGGCATGGGTCAGCTTTGAGGGCGGCTTTTTCTTATCCACTTCCTCAAAACGGAGCTGCGTTTTGACCTTGCCGGTGGCAGGATCAAAGCCGCGTTCCTTTTTGACCACGGTTTTCTTGGGGATTTTCGCCTGCGCCTTATCCGCCCTGGCCTCCGCTTTTTTCACCCGCTTGATGGGCTTTTCCAGCTTCGGCTCGGCAAGATCGGCGTCGGAAAACTGCAAACGCGGTTCTCTTTTCATGCTGACGCCACCTCTTGCGGTTTGGTGGTCATGACGCGGTACAGCTCGGTGTCCTTCGGGAAGTGGTCAATGAAGGGCAGGATCGTGTTGCCGTAGAACAGCAGCCCCTCGCCCTCGCCGGAGTGGGTCACATAGGAGAGCTGATGGGGCGAAATGTTGAGCTGCTTTGCAAGAATCTGCCGGTCGCCAGCCGCCTGATTGAGCATATAGATGAAATCGCTGTTTTCAAAGATGTTCTCCACCTCGCGGGAGGAAAGCAGGTCTTTGACATTCTGAGTGATCCCGGTGGGGATGCCGCCCCATTTGCGATAGCGCTTCCAAATCTCCACGCTGTACGAAGCCGTTTGTTCCTCCTTCAGCAGAAGGTGGAACTCATCGAGATAGTAGCGCGTGGTCTTATGGGCGGCGCGGTTGATGGTCACGCGGTTCCAAACCTGATCCTGTACCACCAGCATCCCGATTTTTTTGAGCTGCTTGCCAAGCTCCTTGATGTCGTAGCAGACGATGCGGCTGTTCACATCCACATTGGTGTGGTGGTTGAACACATTTAGAGAGCCGGTGACGTAGATTTCCAGAGCGGTGGCGATGTACTGCGCTTCCTTTTCATCCTGCGCACGGAGGGCGTTATACAAGTCCTCCAGCAGCGGCATATTCTCCGGCTTTGGGTCATTGAGATAGTCCCGGTAGACGATGCGCACACAGCGGTCGATGATGGTCTTTTCCACAGGGGCAAGCCCATCCTTGCCGCCCACGATCAGCTCGCACAGCGACAGGATAAAGTCGGATTTCAGGCTCAGCGGGTTATCATCGTCGCTGTAATCCAGATTCAAGTCCATCGGATTGATATAGCAGGGCGAACCGTCGTAGCCCTTGCCGGTAGGAGACAGCTTAATGACCTGACCGTGCAGCCGCTCCACCAGCGGCGTATATTCGCCCTCCGGGTCACAGATGATGATGTCATCCTTGGGGCAGATGAGAAACGCATTGGTGATCTCACGTTTTGCCGAAAACGACTTACCGCTGCCGGGAGTGCCTAAAATCAGGCCGTTGGGATTTTTCAGCAGCTTCCGGTCTACCATGATGAGGTTGTTGGACAGGGCGTTGATGCCGTAGTACAGCGCCTCCGAACCGCTCTGGAACAGCTCCTGCGTGGTAAAGGGGACGAAGATTGCCACGCTGGAGGTGGTCAAGCCCCGTTGAATCTCGATCTGATTCAGCCCCAGAGGGAGGCTGCTCATCAGTCCTTCTTCCTGCTGGAAGTCCAGCCGGGTCAGCGCACAGTTATATTTCTGCGCGATACTGGAGGTCTGGAAGATGTTGTTGTCGAGCTGCCGGGGCGTGTCCGCTGTGTTGAGAATGAGGAAGGTCAGCAGGAACATTCGCTCGTTGCGGGACTGCAAATCCTGCAACAGCTTTTTGGCCTCTGCGCCGTAGGTAGCAAGGTCGCTTGGAATGATGTCCATATCGTACCCGGCGCGGACGGCTTTTTTCTGTTCTTCGATTTTGGATTTGTCGAGATCGGTGATCTTGCGCTTGACGGTCTTGATGGCGTTGACCTGATCCACAGACTGCACATGGAGATTGACAAGGACGCTGCTCTCCATATCCAGAAAGTCCGCCAGCATCCGGTCATTCAGCTCCGGTGCCAGAATCTGCACGAAGCTGACCGCGCCCAGCTTTTTGCCCATACGAAACTGCCTGCCGGTCTTGAACTCAAAGGAGCTGGGCGCGATAAAGTCCTTGGTGGATAGCCCGGAGGGAGCCAGCCAGTCCCACGAAAAGCGGAATGGCTCCTGCTCGTCCATCCGCAGAATGTCGTGCATGACTTGCAGGCGCTCAACGCCGTTCAGCGGCGCAGCCACAACGCCCAGCCGCTTGAAGTTGTTCAGAAGGTCGGTTTCGATGCGCTCCAGACGGGGCTTTGCCGCGCGGAGGTTGTCGGCTTCAATGCCGAACGTGAGATACTTGGTCTTAATGAGGCCGTTGTTGCCGCGGGCAAGCTGATTTTGCAGCATACCGGCGTACTCGGCGCGGATGCCGTCAAACTCGTCCCCGCAGGGCGGAATGGAAATGCTCCGTGCAAAGGTTTCCTGCGAAGCCGAGAGGTTCACAAAGGAAAGCTGGAATTGCACGGAGCTGTCAAAGTAGTTCAGGAAATCACACCACGCCTCAAAGATGGCGGTCTTGTCCTCGTTCTGCGAAAGCTGGTAGTTGATGTCCTGATATTGGATCGTTTTGGTGTAGCGCGTATCGGTCACACGACAGATGCCGTCCGGCCATATACGCTGATACGGGATGCTGTCCTGCGCCGATTTTTCCTTCTTATCCGTTCGGTTCGCTCTTGCGATGGCGGCTTCGATCTGTTTTCGCTCGGCGCGGGTCAGCTTTTTCTTTTCGGACAATTTGATACACCTCCCGGTCTAACTGATTTTGCCGCTCCAAAACGGCATAGAAATTGTTGGTCTTATACGGGCGCTGCTTTGGCCTCTGGAAGCACACGCGGTAGATGTTGCGGATGACGACCTCCAGCGGCTGACCGTTCTTTTCATACATGGCGAACAGCATGGCCGGGATCATCACCACCATCATCACCATGGCGGCGGGGCTGGTGCCGATGCTGCCCTTGAGTAAGAAGAAAAGCGGTACGCCGATGAGTGCGCCGCTTCCGAAACAAATGAGCTGCCGTTTCGTGAGGTTGAACAGCACCTTGGTTTTTACTTTGGTTAAGTCCTTTGGGACATTGACATAGGCCATAATGCAAACTCCTTTCCGGTCTTAATGGGCATTGAATACGGACTTGGCAAGGCTGCTCGTTTTGAACAGGCAGAAGCACAGCAGCACCGTGTAGCCCATGCAAGTCCAGATGGCGTAGATGATGTCATCCACAAGCGCGATGTTCTGCACCAGAACGGCGTAGATGGCAACGCAGACGATGATGAGAAATGCTTGGAAGCCCAGCGCCAGCAGGGAACGGATGTAGTTCTGTCCCATGCCGCCCCATTCCTTGCCCATCATGGTCGCCATCGGAATGGGGGCAACAGAGGTGACGAGATATATTTCAATCATTCTTCCGAATGTGATAATGAAAATGCAGATGGTCAGCGCCCACATGGTAATGCCAACGAACAGCGACTGGAACCACAGACCGAACAGCGGCCCCAGCTCCATTTCCATCAGCCGATCCTCAATGCCCACCATGACGCTTGAAATGTTGATGCTGGTGTCGCCGATAATCAGCCCGGAGGCGCTGGCAACGACGCTTTGGGCGGCATCGAACACGCCCATCACAATCGTCCATGTGTTTGTTACGATCAGGACAGCGGCAGCGGACTTGAACGCCCACTTGAAGAATATCCATGTGTCCATGTCGTTGAGGTTATTTTTGTCGGTAATGAGCTGGATCAGCTCCAGCGTCATCACAAAGGCGAGAATTGCGCCTGCGATGGGGACGATCACGGTTTCCGACAGGTTTTGTATCATGCTGAAAATGCTGCCGTTCCATGCCTGCGGCGATAAGCCCACCTGACCGGAGATCTCGGCAACCTTTTGATTGGTTGCATCGAACATGCCGGACAGATTGCTCACGATACCGCCGATGAGCATTTCTTTCAGCCATTCCGTGATCTTATCCCATAAGAAATCCATAGGGTTGCCCTCCTTTCGGGAGGATGCCGCCCGAAAGCGGCACCCTCCGTGGATTTATGGGAAGCAAACGAGCTGCCTGATTAGCCGAATAGACCGGACAGCAGCGGCACGAGGGTAATGCCAATCAAAGCCACCCCGCCACCGGCCATCAGCTGTTTCATCCCCAATTAGGTGTAAAAACTCTGCTCGATGGCGGGCGGCGGCGTACAAAAAATCTATATGGTGTTGTTAAGAGAACCGTCCCGGCGGGACAGGTCAGGCAGTGACCTGTTCCACCTCCGGGATGGGTTTGAGATTAAAATGAATTTCGATAGAAATGTGTCTTGTTTTATCTTCGTCAATGCGCTCATGCACGACGATTTCTTTGATTAAGCGGTTGAGGGTGGCTGCGTCCAGCTCTGTGATGTTGGCGTATTCCTGAATGGCTTCCACCCATTGTTTTGCGTCATTGGCAAGCTGGACTTCATCGGACAGCCGCTTTCTGCCCTCGGACACTTTTGTTTTAAGCTCCGTCTGCTCGGTCTGTGTCTTTTCCAGCATGGTGTTGAAATTCTGCTCACTGATACGCCCTGCAATCATATCCTCATAAAGCCGCATGACCATTTTGTCCAGAACCTCAATCCGTTCCTCGTCCCTTGTAAGGGAGCGTTCCATTGCTTCCCGCTGTTCCCGCTGCTCGGCTTCACAGGTATTGGTCAGGCGGTCGGCAACCGCTTCCCCGTCCATCAGGGCAGCTCTGGCACATTCCCGGATTTTCCGCAGCACATGGCTGTAAAGGGTGTCATAGTCAATCCGGTGCTGGGTGCAGTGGTTCTTTCCAAAGGCATTGTAGGTCTTGCAGGAGTAAATCTGCTGGGGATGTTTTGCGTTTGTGTAGCGTATCGTCAGCGACTTCCCACACTCGCCGCATTTTATCAGTCCGGCAAACAGGCTGATTTCATTGGTCTGCCCCGGACGCTGGCGGGATTTCAGCTTGTTCTGCACAATGTCAAAGCTCATGCGGTCAATCAGCGGTTCATGCTGTCCCTCCACCACAATCCAGTCCTCCGGCTTCTTTTCCCCAATCGTGCCGATTTTGAAACGGTAGTCCTTTTTCTGGGAAGCAATCGCCCCGG
>ENA-UESJ01000188-UESJ01000188.1-human-gut-metagenome-genome-assembly--contig:-NODE-188-length-33119-cov-26.807124_pt1 | contig 33119 bp, 24 predicted proteins | sample MGYA00243000_ERZ508001 | MGnify/ENA primary metagenome ERZ508001 (study PRJEB26167, sample SAMN06115479) | human gut metagenome | host: Homo sapiens | place: China:Chongqing | collected 2015-03-03... | reverse complement strand
CGCCAGCGGCGGAAACAGGGAGGAGCTGTTGGGGCCGCGGCCAGCAGGATGCAAGCGACAGCGAAGCAGACGCTGGGAGCCGCAACCCGGGTGCGAAGCACCTCTGGCGAGCCGGGCAGGCCCACGCTGGACGCTGAAAGTTTTTTGATTTCGGAAACAGTAGTGCCCTGCTACAGAGGGAAAGTGTCTTTGTAAACTTTCCGCGCACCGCTTGACTTTTGCGCGGGATGGCATATAATAAACTCAGGAATGTGAATACTCCATTGGTTTCACCCCAATGGAAAAGCCCCCAAGGAGCCGCGAACTCCATGGGGGCTTTCTTTTTGAGCGCTGTTTCGTAAAAACCTCTCAGTCTGCTTCGCAGACAGCTCCCCTAGTAGGGGAGCCCTTGGCATGTCGGTCAGGCCTATGCTGGACGAGCAAAGCACGATGTCTCGGGAACGGTAGTGCTCCGCTGTCTAGACTCACGACAGCTTGACAAGGTGCGTTGTCCAGAAGCTGCTACCCTCTGTAGCGAGGCCCACCATTTTTCGCCTCATCGGGCCTCCGGCGTCCAGCTCAGGGTGACCCGGCATGCCAAGGCCTCCCCTCGATAGGGGAGGTGGCACGCCGAAGGCGTGACGGAGAGGTTTTTCCTTCACGTCACGCGGCAGGGAACATCTTTTCCCAGGTGTCTTTGCCCACGGAGCCGTCGGAGGTCAGGTTGTGGCGGGTCTGGTAGCGCTTGACGGCGGCGACGGTGCTGGCACCGAACTTGCCGTCGGTGGTGAGCCGCTCGCCCTCGGTGTTGAGCTTCTGCTGCACCAGCCGGACGCAGCCGCCCGCGCTGCCGCTCCGCAGCACGATGCCGGGGTAGGGGACGATGAGGCCGTGCTTGGCCGTGTAGCGGGCGTAGAGCACGTTCCAGGTGTTCGCGCCCACTTTGCCGTCCTCTTTGAGGCCGTACCGGAGCTGGAACTCCCGGACAGCCTTCTCGGCGTTTGCGCCGAACTTTCCGTCCACGGTGAGGGCGGCGTACCAGGTGCAGCTGTCCCGGATGCCGTTGAGCCAGGTCTGCACGAGGGCCACGTCCGGGCCGGAGCTGCCGCGCTGGATGAGCGAGTAGTAAGCAGGGATTGCCATAGTGTTGTCACACTCCTTCCGCGCTCATCCTATGCGGCGGGCCGACGGCCTGTTCACCCGGCCAGCACCACGTCCTCCCGGGGTGCGGTGAGGCCGTCCCACCACTCCACGAACCGGAACCGGACGATATACTCCCCGCAGACAAGGTCATTTTCGGCAGGCGTGTCGTACCCGCCGCAGGCTGACCGGCAGAGACCCGGGTAGAGCACACACCACCAGTTCCGGCCTGCCCGCCGCGTCCCGATGTCCAGCCGCACCGCGTCGTACCGCCCGGCGGGCAGAGCTCCGCCGTCATAGCGCCGGGTGGGAAAGTACATATTCACGAGGCAGGCTTTCACCGGTGTACGGATGCCGAGAGCGGCCAGTGTCTGGCGGGCCGTCAGCTCGAAGAGGACGAGGTTTTCCGCCGCCCACGCCCGGGCATCGGCCCGGCGGACAGCCGGGCAGGCTTCGTCGGTGAGGGCCAGCACGGCGTCCCGGACAGCCAGCTTCGCGCTCTGGTCGCGCACGGAGTCGGTGTCGGCCCGGATGTGGAGCCGCAGGGTGTCGGCGGCAAGCTGGTCGGCGGTGGTGAGCTGGCTCTGCGCCCAGCCTGCCCCCAGCGACAGCAGAAGACAGAACAGCAGCGAGGTACACAGCGCCCCCATTTCGCGGCGGGATAACATAAAAAACAGGCCCCCTCATGGAAAGTTTATCCAGAGGATGGGCCTGTTTCGGGGGATTTATTCCATCTGATTCAAAACGATTTGCGGTATCTTTTTGTCGAAAAGTATGTTATAATGACTTTGCGGCCTCGTCCGCCCATTTTTAAGTGGGAGGGAGGTGGAATGAATGCAAAGTTTAGAAGCTTTTGTGCTGTCTGTCGCAGCAAATGTAATTTCTTATTACATCTGTAAGTGGCTTGACGGATGGTTCTCGGGCCGTAAGCACTAAAAAGAAGACCCCCTTTCGGAGTTGCAGCTCCGTGAGGGGGTTTTCTTCTGCTTTGGTGAAATGTTATGCAAAGTTTGCTTTTGTACTTTTATTATATGCTATTCTACGCAAAAGTCAAGCGGTGCGCAGAAAGTTTATAAAGAGCGCTCAGTTCTTCAGCGACTGCATCGGGGCAGGGAGTCTGCCGCCGCGGTTGATGAAGACGGAGGGGTCACGCTGGTTGACCGGCATGATGGGGCCGTAGCCCAGCAGGCCGCCGAAGTCCAGCACTTCGCCCGCCTTGCGGCCGATGGCCGGGATGACGCGGACAGCGGTGGTCTTGCTGTTGACCATGCCGATGGCGGCTTCGTCGGCGATGAGGGCGCTGATGACGGCAGGGGTGGTGTCGCCGGGGATGATGACCATGTCGATGCCCACAGAGCAGACAGCCGTCATGGCCTCCAGCTTCTCAATGGTGAGACAGCCGCACTCGGCGGCGTGGATCATGCCGTCGTCCTCGCTGACGGGGATGAAAGCGCCCGACAGGCCGCCGACGTGGTTGGAGGCCATGACGCCGCCCTTCTTGACGGCGTCGTTGAGCAGGGCGAGGCAGGCGGTGGTGCCGCAGCAGCCGCAGGTCTCAAGGCCCATCTCCTCGAGGATGTTGGCCACGCTGTCGCCCACGGCGGGGGTGGGGGCCAGCGACAGGTCGATGATGCCGGCGGGTACGCCCAGCTCCTTAGAGGCGAGGTTTGCCACCAGCTGGCCCACGCGGGTGATCTTGAAGGCGGTGCGCTTCACCAGCTCGGCCACCTGATCGATGGGGGCATCCTTGGGCAGCCGGGCCAGCGCGGCGCGGACCGCGCCGGGGCCGGAGACGCCGACGTGGATCTCGCAGTCGGGCTCACCGGGACCGTGGAAGGCACCCGCCATAAAGGGATTGTCCTCGGGCGCGTTGCAGAAGACCACCAGCTTTGCTGCGCCGATGCACTGACGGTCGGCGGTGAGCTCGCTGGCCTTCTTGACGGCCTCGCCCATCAGCTTGATGGCGTCCATGTTCAGGCCCGCCTTGGTGGCACCGATGTTCACCGAGCTGCAGACGATGTCCGTCTCGGCCAGTGCGCGGGGGATGGACTCGATGAGGCGCAGGTCGCCCGCCGAGAAGCCCTTGTGGACGAGGGCAGTGTAGCCGCCCACGAAGTTGACGCCCACCTTCTTGCCGGCGGCGTCGAGGGTCTTGGCAAAGTCCACCGGGTCTGCGTCCGGGCAGGCGCCCAGCAGCATGGCGATGGGGGTGACGCTGATGCGCTTGTTGATGATGGGGATGCCGTACTCGGCGCTGATGTGCTCCACAGCCGGAACGAGCCGGGCGGCGCGGGTGGTGATCTTGTGATAAATTTTTTCGCAGGCTTTCCTGGGGTCCGGGTCGATGCAGTCCAGCAGACTGATGCCCATGGTGACGGTGCGCACGTCCAGATTGTCCTGCGTGAACATCTCGATGGTCTCGAGGATGTCGCCGGTGTTCATCATGCTCATAGCAGTCTCTCCTTAAATGGTGTGCATCGCGTCGAAAACTTCCTGGCGGGTGAGGTTGATCTGCATCCCCATCTCAGCGGCCAGAGCGTCCATCTTCTGGTGCAGCTCCTCGTGGGAGACGCTGCACTTGGAGATGTCCACCAGCATGATCATGGCGAACATGCCCTGCAGGATGCTCTGGGTGACGTCCTCGATGTTGATGTTCAGCTCACAGCAAAGGCCCGAGACGCGGGCGACGACGCCCACGGTGTCGTGGCCGATGACGGTAATGAATGCTTTCATAATTCCTACCCCTTTTTTATCATATTTTTGTTGGACGGCTGGCTCTGCCGGGGCAAAACCACAGGCAGACCGGGCCGCTCTGCTGACAATTCCGCTTCCAGTATAGCAGATTCCACGAAAAATGAACACTCTTTTTGGAAAAAAGAGCAGGGGAAACGGGCAAAAGAATGTCTATCACCGGCAGAACTTGCAAAAACCAGATGCAAACTGCCGGGCAGTGTGCTATACTTATCTATAAATATTGCCACAGGCTGAACAAAGGAGAGACAACGATGGAACAGCTTCTGAAGATCCTTGAAGACAATGCCCGGATGTCGGTGGAGGACATCGCGGCCATGCTGAATAAATCCCCCGCCGAGGTGGCGGCTATGATAGACCTGGCCCGGGCGCAGGGCATCATCAAGGGCTACAAGACCCTCGTGGACTGGGAGAAGGCCGGCGTGAACCGGGTGGAAGCCGTCATCGAGCTGAACGTCAGCCCCAAGAAGAGCCGCGGCTTTGACGAGATTGCCGCCACCATCGCCTCCTTCGACGAGGTGGAGAGCGTGCTGCTGATGAGCGGCGGCTACGACCTGCAGCTGGTCATCAAGGGCCAGACCTTCCAGGAGATCGCCCTCTTTGTGGCAAAGCGGCTGTCGCCGCTGGACGACGTGCTGTCCACGGCCACCCATTTCGTGCTCCGCACCTACAAAAAAGAGGGCCGTCTGTATCAGGACGAAGAAATCGATGAAAGAGAGTGCACCGTGCTGTGATGGATTACGATAAACTGATCGCGCCTGCCGCTGCGGCCATGCGCCCCTCCGGCATCCGCAAATTCTTCGACCTCGCCGCCGAGATGCCCGAGTGCATCAGCCTCGGCGTCGGTGAGCCCGACTTCAAGACCCCCTGGGCCGTCCGTGAGGCGGGCATCGAAAGCCTCGAGCATGGCCGCACCCGCTATACTTCCAACGCGGGCCTGAAAGAGCTGCGGGCCGAGATCGCCCGCTACCTCGACCGCCGGATGGGCCTGAAATACGACCCGGCAAAGGAAGTCCTCGTCACCGTCGGCGGCAGTGAGGCCATCGACATGTGCATCCGCACCTTGGTGCAGCCCGGCGATGAGGTCATCATCCCGGAGCCGTGCTTCGTCTGCTACGAGCCCATCACCACCCTGTCCGGCGGTGTGCCGGTCCATGTGGCCTGCCGTCAGGAGGATGAGTTCCGCCTCCGGGCCGACGCCCTGAAAGCCGCTATTACCCCGAAGACCAAGCTCCTCATCATGCCCTTCCCCAACAACCCTACCGGCGCGGTGATGGAGCAGGAAGACCTGGAGGCCATCGCGGAAGTCCTGCGCGGCACCAACATCATGGTGCTGTCGGATGAGATCTACGCCGAGCTGAACTACGGCCTGCAGAACCATGTTTCCATCGCCACGCTGCCCGGCATGGCCGAGCGGACGGTGGTGGTCAACGGCTTCTCCAAGACCTACGCCATGACGGGCTGGCGGCTGGGCTATGCCTGCGGCCCCGCGCCCATCATCAAGATCATGACCAAGATCCACCAGAGCGCTATCATGAGCGCCCCCACCACCAGCCAGTACGCCGCCATCACGGCCCTCAAGGACTGCGACGGCGAGATCGAGCGGATGCGCAACGAGTACAATATGCGCCGCCGCCTCGTGGTGAAGAGCTTCAACGATATGGGCCTGAGCTGTTTTGAGCCGCGGGGCGCGTTCTATGCTTTCCCCTGCATCAAGTCCAGCGGCATGAGCAGCGAGGAGTTCTGCACAAAGCTTCTGGAGCAGAAGCATGTCGCCATCATCCCGGGCAACGCCTTCGGTGCGTCCGGTGAGGGCTACGCCCGCGTGTCCTACGCCTACAGCGTGGAGCATCTGATGGAGGCCATCCGCCGCATCCGGGAGTTTTTGAACGAGAACTGCAAGTGAGGAGGAAAAAACCATGCGCGATCGTGTGACGGTCCTGGCCCCGGCCAAGCTGAATCTGGCGCTGGACGTGGTGGGCATCCTGCCCGGCGGCTACCATGCGCTGGATATGACCATGCAGGCTGTCTCGCTCTACGAGCGGGTGGTCATCCGCCGCAGTCCCTACCTCGATCTGGCCCTGCCCGGAAGCAAGGTCAAGCCCGGCCCGGGCAACACCGCCATCAAGGCGGCGCTGGCTTTCTTCCACTATACGGGCCTGCTGGCGGGTGCAGACATCACCATCTATAAGAGCGTCCCCGTCCGGGCCGGTATGGCTGGCGGCAGCGCCGACGCTGCGGCTGTTCTGGTGGGCCTGAACGAGCTGTACGGCGCCCGCCTGTCCATGAGCGAGCTCTGCGCTCTGGGTGTCGGTATCGGCGCAGACGTACCCTTCGCTCTCATGGGCGGCACCTGCCGGGTGCAGGGCCTCGGCGACCTTATCAAGGCACTGCCGCCCCTGCCCGAGTGCTGGTTCACGGTGGTGATGCCCGGCTACGGCATCTCGACGCCGGAGGCTTTCGCGGCCTATGACAAAGTCGGCAGCAGCGTCCACCCCGACTGCGCCGCTCAGGAAGCCGCCATCCGGGCGGGCGACCTGGACGCTGTCTGTGCCGCTGCCGGAAACGCCCTCGAGGAGTGCAGCGGGGCTAAGGACAACGAGGCCATCAAGGCCGCCTTCCGGGAGAACGGAGCCGTCACCGCCCTCATGACCGGCAGCGGCGCGGCGGTCTTCGGCGTGTTCCGCACCGAAGCCGAAGCCAAAGCCGCCGCCGCCGCCCTCCGCGCCCGCTGGCCGCAGGTCTATACGGCCCAGCCCGTCAGGGGAGGGGCAGCCCTCTCAGTCACGCCGAAGGCGTGACAGCTCCCCCAGAGGGGGAGCCTCTGGCGTGTCGGTCAGGTTTCGTCTGAATGAACAAAGTTTAATCTATCATAAACAGGAGTGCCCTGCTACAGAGGCTGGCAGCAGCTTGACAAGGATATTGTTCCGAAGCTGCTGCCCTCTGTAGCAAGGCACTATCTTTTACGCGATATTGAGCTTCCGGCGGTCAGCTCAGAGTTGACCGGCCTGCCAAGGGCTCCCCCTTTGGGGGAGCTGTCGAGCAAAAAGCGAGACTGAGAGGGTATAACCCTCCTTCCCGTCGGGCATACTGCCCAAAGGAAGGAGGGTCTTTTTGTGCAGACCTTTTATAAAATCTGTCTCATCCTCATGATCGTCGGCGGCATCAACTGGGGTCTTGTGGGCCTGTTCCAGTTCGACTTCGTCGGCTGGCTGCTGGGCGGCAGCGCGTCCATCTGGTCACGCATCGTGTTCACGCTGGTGGGTGTGGCCGCTGTCTGCGGCATCCCGGGCCTGTTCACGGACGAGACCGGGGAATAGAGACAAAAGAAAAAGGCTCTCATGCCGGCAGGAAATACGGCACGAGAGCCTTTTTGAATACCTATAAAGAATCCCGCCCGGTCGTCTGCGGCAATCAAACCTACCCTTGCGGACAGGTGGGTGCTCTGTCTCCGGTTTCGCGCTTCCTCATCGAGCCTTCATGGTCGACCCATGACGGGGAGGTCTGCAATCCACCGACGAACTCCAAGCTCCCGTTGAATGATTAGTAGGATCATATAAACCGCAACAAATCGCGCCGGGCAGGAAGTCTTTGCTGAGAGATCACTCGATCTCGAACTGGTCGCTCAGACGCTTCTCGAACAGCTTGCTGACTTCCAGCAGGGTCTCATCGTCCTCGACCACGTCGAGATACTCGCCCTCGTCGTCCTCGCCGACGCTCAGGATGACCAGCTGGGCGTCCTCGTCCAGGTCTTCCTCATTCTCGGCGTATTCGACAACGGCCAGGTAATGCACGCCCTTATGGTCCAGAGCGTCGATCACTTCAAACGTGACCTCATTGCCGTCCTCGTCCTCGAGGGTCATCAGGTCAGGCTGATATTCCTCTTCGGTCTCAGCGGCGGACTTGTTCATATCTTCTGCCATAAGTCACGTTCTCCTGTCAAATATCTAAAAAATGGAATAACTGTCACACCCTGCCCGCTGCGCTCCTTCTGAGATGTGGGTTCCGGGTACGCCTATAGTGTAGCGTTTTTTTGCCCGCTCGTCAAGATGTTTTTCGCATAGAAATCCAATAACAAATTTTCACGCTTTTCCCTCTCGCTTCCCGGGCCGGAATGTGATATACTATAGCGATAGCTTTTGAAAAGCCATCGTTGCTATAATATATGGACAGGGAGGCCCGATCATGAGAGCCTTGAAAAAAATAATGGCGGCACTGGCCCTGACGGCAGTTCTGGCCGGGTGCAGTGCGGACAATATCCTCTCCAGCATCCAGGGCGGGAAGGCCGACACGGTGCAGACGGTCAGCCGCCCGGCGGTGGAGTCGGCAGAGCTGCAGTTCACCCACCCGGCGGCGGGGGACACCATCGCGGTGTTCGATACCTCGGCAGGCGTGTTCAAAGCAGTGCTCTTTTCCACCGAGGCCCCGCAGGCCGTGCAGAATTTCACGACTTTGGCCCAGCAGGGCTTTTACAACGGCCTGACCGTCACCCGGGTTGAGAAGGACTTCGTGGTGGAGGCCGGGCAGGGCGCGGACGGCAAAGGCACCACCATCTGGAACGGGAACCGTTTCTCCGCCGAGACCACCGATAAGCTCCACCACTATTCCGGCGCACTCTGTGCGGCAGCGGACGCCTCCGGCGAATGCGCCAGCGTCTTCTATGTCATGGAGACCCTGCCGGGCAGCAGTTCGGTGACGCAGGAGCTCATCGACCAGATGAACGCCGCCGGCTGGCGGGCCGACGTGGTGAGCGCCTACCAGACGGCGGGCGGCGCACCCTACCTCGACTACACCGACACCGTCTTCGGGCAGGTGTACGAAGGGATGGAAGTGGTGGACACCATCGCCCAGACCGGCGTGGACGAAACTCAGCGCCCCACCGAACCCATCACCATCAACAGTGTGACCATTACGAAATACGAATAAGAAGCTGGTTTTCCGCCCTCCGGGCGGTGGGACGGCTGCAAAAAAATCACCCGCCAACTGGCGGGTGATCTGCGTTTATGGGGAAAAAGGGACAGGTCAGGTCTTCTTTACCTGCAGAATGATGGCGATGTAGGTCTTCCCTTTATGGGTCGTGGCTGCTACGCCTACCTTGGTCCAGTTGCTGGAATGATTGAAATTCAAGTTAGAATCCTCATTGTTCTTGGTGATATAGCCAATGAGTTTTTCCAAGGTAGTGTCCTTATAATCGTATTGGGCGATGAGGGTCAGGGTAGAAGTTTTTTCATCGTGCTTTATGTCGTGGTAGAACTTATATCCTCCAATGTTGCCGTTCAGATCGGCGTCCAGATTGGTATTGGCAAGCTTATTGGCAAGCTTTTTTTTGGCGATACGCTGCATATCAGGGTCATTGCTCAGGGGCGCGGCGCGGTCGTTGGCGCGGCCGTCGTTGATGGCCCGCATCACCTCGGCTTCGGCTTGGGCCTCCGGGCCGGAAGAACCGCCGCCACCGCTGCAGGCGGTCAGGAGCAGAAGGGTCAGTACACCGGCCAGAAGCAGGGCAGTCAGCTTTCTCAGTTTTGTCATGTGGGTCGCCTCCAATCGTTTTTGTTTTGGTGAGTCCAGTTGTTTTTCTCGTGAAGAAGCTCATCTCCGGCCATCTGGTCAGGGGGTTCTTCTACCCTCATTTTATCGGAGAAGAGCCGGTGCTGTCAAGCCGGAAAACTATACAAATTCGGCTCAGGAAAATTGTGAAAACAAACCGGAAAACGACGATTTTATGCGGACTTTGCAACAAACTGTCCGGACTTCGCAAAGAAACTTTGCCACAGGGGCGGCGGGGGCGTTCAGACCTCCCCCGGATGCTCCTTCCGCCATGCGAGGTAGTCGTCCAGAATGACCGTCGCGCTCACCGAGTCGAGGATGCTTTTCCGCTTCGCGCCGAAGGTGCCGCTCTCGTCGAGGAGGTCAGCAGCGGCGCAGGTGGTCTGGCGCTCGTCCCACATCCGGACGGGCAGGCCGCTCCAGATCTCAACGGTTTTGGCCAGCTTGCGGCTCTTGCGGGCGCGCTCGCCCTCGGTGCCGTCCATGTTCAGCGGCAGGCCGATGACGATGAGCTCGGCTTCGATCTCCTTTGCCACCTCGCAGACCCTGGCGGCAACTTTGTCCCGGGCCTTGACGGTGATCTGGGGCGTGATGGGGGAAGTCAGGAACTCGGTGCGGTCGCAGGTGGCGAGGCCGGTGCGGCTGTCGCCGTAATCTACTGCTAAAATTTTCATGCAGGTGTCCTCTTTCTGAGATGATTTTTTCTTCATTGTACCACAGAATAGATGTCGCTGCAATTTTGTGGTACAATGATAGCTGATATTAAGTCTGAGCGCGAGGCCCAGTCTTTTGCGCCACAGTGGGCCTCAGGCGTCCAGCACGACCAAAACCGGCTTGCCAATGGCTCCCCCTTTGGGGGCAACGGCGACGACCGCCGCCAGTGGCGGAAACAGAGAGGAGCTGTTGGGGCAGCGGCCAGCAGGATGCGAGCGGTAGCGAAGCAGACGCTGGGAGCCGCAACCCGGCCTTGTCGAGCGCGGCGTGACTGAGAGGGCAAGGACGCGGACAGCGAGACTCAGGCGCAGCGATGGTATCGTCCTGACAAAGGCTTCTGCTTATCGCTGTGCGGTGGTTCTGTCATGCCGGGCTAGCCCTCTCCGTCACCTGCGGTGACACCTCTCCCAAAGGGAGAGGCTTTTGGCTCCCACGATAGAAAACTGACCCAACGGAGAGATTCACCATGTTAAAACTACTTTTAGGCGGTTCCGGCAGCGGAAAGACCACCCTGCTGTACCAGCGCATCCGGGCGCGGGCCGAGGCGGGGGAGAAGAGCATCCTGCTGGTGCCGGAGCAGTTCACCTCGTCCACCGAGGGCCGCATCCACCGGGAGCTGGGCGACGCGCTGAGCGGACTGGTGGAGAGCTTTTCCTTCACCAGCCTCGCCGAGCATATCCTGTCGGCGGAGGGCGGCTCTGCCGTCCAGACTCTCAGCGACGCGGGCCGTGCCGTGCTGGTGCGCCGCGCCCTCGAGGAACTGCAGGACAACGTCCACTACTACTACCGCCACCGCCGCTCGGCCGCCTTCTGCCAGATGGCCGCCGAGACCATCGACGAGCTCAAGAGCGCGGGTCTCTCGGGCCAGCAGCTCTATGAGCTGGCGCAGGACTGCGGCACCGACAGCGCCAAGCTCAGCGAACTGGCCCTCATCTTTCAGGGCTACGAGACCCTGCTGGCCGGGACAGGCATGGACCCCTCCGACCGGCTGGAGCTGGCCGCATCCCGTCTCGAGGCCGCGCTGGCCCGGGGCGAACTGCCGGAGTTCCTGCGGGACAGGGCCGTCTTTATCGACGAGTTCGACACCTTCAATGCCCCGAAAAAGCGGCTGATGGGCGCCCTGCTGGCCTCGCTGCCCACCGTGACGGTGGCCCTCTGCGACGACGGCACCCCTCTCGTGCAGGGGGACATGAGCCTTTTCTCCGGCGCGAAGCAGGTGGCGGCTCAGCTGCGCCAGCTGGCCCGCCGGAACGGCACTGACGTGGCTGTGCCGGAACTGCTGCGCCGGGATATGCGCCACGCCGACGCCCCCGGCCTTGCCGCTGCGGCCCAGCTGCTGGCCGCGGGCCGGTGTGACCCGCCCACGGCCTGCCCGGAGATAAAGCTTTTCGCCGCCCCCAGCCGGGAGGAAGAAGCCCGCGCCGCCGCTGCTGCCATCCGCCGCCTCATGCGGCAGGGCGTCCGCTGCGGGAAGGTGGCGGTGGTCTGCCGCGACATCTCGAAATACCGCGCCGCCGTGAAGTACGAGTTCCGGATGGCGGACATCCCCCTCTACTGCGACGAGCCGACGACGCCCGAGTTCAGCGCCCCGGCCACGGCGGTGCGGTGTCTGCTGGCTCTCGCCCGGGGGGCAGAGCTGACGGAACAGCTCACCACCCTGGCCAAGACCGGCCTCTGCGCCCTCACCGAGGAAGAGGTCTGCGCCCTTGAGAACTACGCCTACACCTGGTCGCCGAATGCGGCGGCGTGGCGCGCGCCCTTCGAGAAGAACCCCCGGGGCTTCGGCGATGTGGAGCCTACCGACGAGGACAAAGAAAACCTTGCCCGGGCCGAAAAGGCCCGCGCCCTTCTCATCACCGCCGCTGACGGCCTGCGCGCGAAGCTCCGCTCTGCCAACGCCGAGCAGATGAGCCGCGCCCTCTACTTCTGCCTGAAGGAGCTGGGCGCGGAGGACGCTCAGGCCGCGCAGGTGGAGGCCATCCGGGCTGAGCGGGGCATCCCCGCCGCCGAGGAAGCCGCCCGGGAGTGGAACGTGGTCATGGGACTGCTGGACGAGATGGCAAGTCTGCTGGGCGGCCAGAGCGTCACCATCCCCGAGTACGAAGAGCTGTTCGGGCTGCTGCTGCGCTCGTCCGACCTCGGCCACATCCCCCAGACGCTGGACGCCGTGGTGCTGGCCAGCGCAGGCAAGATGCGCCTTGACGCACCGGACTATGTCTTTGTGCTGGGCCTCTCCGAGGGCGAATTCCCCGCCGCGCCCGGCGAGACGGGCCTGCTGACCCACGCCGACCGCGACGCCCTGATGGCGCAGGAGATCGAGCTTCCGGACTGCTTCGAGAACCGGGTGGTGCGGGAACAGGTCTGCTTTTATAAGGCCCTCACCGCCCCGGCCAGGGGCCTCTGGCTCAGCTGGCCGAAGGGGCAGGGCCAGACCCTCTGCGCTGCCCTCGAGCCCATCGTGGACGTGCTGAGACCGGGTGCGCCGGAACTCGACCTGACCGACCTCGCCGCCACCGCCGCCGACGGCCTCGACGTGCTGGGCGGCGGCTGGCCCCTGACGGAGATCGAGCGCGCCAGCCTCACCGAGGCCCTTCATGCCCCCGGCGGGGCAGAACCCGAGGGCCTCGCCCTCCTGCGCCGGATGGCGGGCCGCAGCCCCCGTCAGGTCAGTGACCTCGAAGCGCTGGAAACGCTGCTGGGCCGGCGGCTCCGCATCTCGCCCAGTCAGCTCGAAAAATACTACACCTGCCGGTACGGCTATTTCCTGCAGTACGTGCTGGGTCTGCGCCCCCGGAAGCGGGCGGAGCTTTCCGCCGACCAGAGCGGCACCCTCATGCACTGGGTGCTCCAGATGGCCCTCGACCCCCACCCCGGCCCCGACAACCCCTGCGCTGGCTTACAGCCCTTCCTCGACCTCGACGACGAGGCCATGGCGGCGCTGGCCGGGCTTCTCGTAGATGAGTATGCAAAGCGCTACCTCCCCGAGGACACGGCCCGCTTCGCCTATCTGCTCTCCCGCCTCAAAAAGAGCATGACGGGCCTGCTGTGCTACCTGCGGGACGAGCAGCGCCAGTCCAGCTTCAAACCGGTGGCCTGTGAGCTGAAGATCGGCCCCGGCGAGGACGCCGTGCGGGGCCAGACCTACCGCCTCTCGGATGGCCGGACGGTGCAGCTCATCGGCACCGTGGACCGCGCCGACGAGTGGATCGAGGACGACGGCACCCGCTGGGTGCGGGTGGTGGACTATAAGACCGGCACGAAAAAGCTCGACCTGCGGGAAGTCTACTGCGGCCTCGACTGTCAGATGCTGCTCTACCTGTTCAGCCTGACCCGGGACGCCGGTGGACGATTCACCGGGGCAGAGCCTGCGGGTGTGCTGTACCTGCTGGCCGACCCGGCTCCCGAGACGACCACCCGGGGCAAGGCAGCCCGGAGCATGGAATACAAGCTGGACGGCCTCGTCCGGGACGAGCAGAAGGTCTTTGACGCCATGGACGCCGAGGAGACGGGGCGGTATCTGCCCTTCAGCTTCCGGGGCGGTGTACCCAGCCCCTACCAGAAAGAGAAACGCGCCGACAAGGCCAAGCTCTCCCGCATCCAGCTCCATCTGGACGACCTCGTGACCCGGATGGGCGAACAGCTCTACAGCGGCTGCATCGCCGCCGAGCCGCTGGTCACGGGCCGCAGCCCCTGCCGGTGGTGTGACTACGGTTTCATCTGCTGCCATGAGGACGGCATCGGAGAGCGGGCGCTGGACGCCCCTGCAAAGCCGTTTGAACCGGAAGAGAAAAAGGAGGAAGACCAGTGAGCGAGACAAAATGGACCCCGGCCCAGCGTGCCGCCATCGACGACCGGGGCGGTGCGCTGCTGGTGAGCGCCGCCGCCGGCAGCGGCAAGACCGCTGTCCTGACGGAGCGGGCTGTCCGGCTCATCACCGACCCGGAACATCCCGTGGACGCCGACCGGCTCCTCATCGTCACCTTCACCAACGCCGCCGCCGCAGAGCTCCGCGCCCGCATCGGGCAGGCGCTGCTCCGCCGCAGTCAGGCAGAGCCGGGCAACACGGCCCTCCGCCGCCAGCGGATGCTTTTGCAGAGAGCCCCCATCTGCACCATCGACGCCTTCTGCCTCGACCTGCTCCACAAGCACTTTCAGGCGCTGGACATCCCGCCGGACTTCACCCCTGCCGACCCCGGCAGCGTGGAGATGCTGCGGAACGCGGCCCTCTCCGAGACGCTGGAAGCGGCCTATCAGGATGCGGACTTCTGCGCCTTTGCCGACCTCTACGGCAAGGGCCGCACCGACAAGGCGGCGGGGGAGGCTGTTTTGCAGGTCTATGACTTCCTCCGCGCCCTGCCCGACTACGATAAAAAGCTGGACGAGATGCTGGCCCCGTGGCAGGATGAGAACGGCTTTGCCCGCACCTGCTGGCATGATATTCTGATGCAGGAGGCCGCCCGCTCTGCCCGGGCCGCGAAGGAGCTGCTCTGCGCCGCGCTGAACGACTGCAGGGAGGACTTCGTGACTGCGCAGGCCGACGCCGAGGCCAGCAAAAAGACCCCTGCCGCCAAGGAAAAGGCCGTGGCGGCAGTGAACGAGAAGTTCGCCGAACCCCTCGAGAGGCTGGAAAACTCCGCCGCCCTGCTGGGCGAGGTGGAGCGTCTGGCCGGGGCGGGGGAATGGACGCCCCTCTACGACAGGCTGACGCCCTATGTCCTCGGCATGGAACAGGCCCCCGGCCTCAAAAATATGAAAAAGCGGCTCACCGGTGAGCACAAGGACGCCGTCAAGACCCGGGCCGACGAGGCCGCAAAGCTTTTTGAGAAAATCGAAGACCTGATAAGCTGTAGTCTGGATGAGGCAGAGCTTGACCGCCGTGCCGCCGAACCCTGCCTCCGCGCCCTCTTTGTCGCCGTGCGGGACTTTGACGCCCGCTTTGCGGCCCGGAAGCGGGAGAGGAGATTGCTGGAATTCAGCGATTTCGAGCATCTGGCCCTGCGGCTCCTGCGGGACGCCGACGGCCAGCCCACCGAGCTGTGTCAGGGCATCCGGCAGGGCTACGCCGCCGTCATGGTGGATGAGTATCAGGACACGAATGCCCTGCAGGACGCCCTTTACCGCTGTCTGGCCAGCCCGGCAGGGGATGACCTCTTCCTCGTGGGCGACTTAAAGCAGAGCATCTACCGCTTCCGTCAGGCGGACCCCAGCATCTTCCGGGAAAAGCTGGAGAGCTGGCCTCTCCTGCCCGGCGGCGAGGCCCGCCCCCGGCCCGAAGACGGCCAGCCCGGCGAGAACGCCATGCTGGCGCTGGACGCCAACTTCCGCTCTGCCCCGCAGGTGGTGGCGGGCATCAACTTTATCTTCGAACAGCTCATGACGCCTGCTCTGGGCGACACGGCCTACGGCGACGGCCAGCGCCTCGTCTGCGGCGCACCCGGCGCGTACAAGGGCAGTGTGGAGGCCCACTTCCTGCCCGACGATGCCGCCGAGACGGACGCACAGTATATCGCCGGCCGCATCGAGGCGATGGTGGCCTCCGGCGAGCCGGTGCGGGACGGCGGCACCACCCGCCCGGTGCAGTACGAGGACTGCTGTGTCCTGCTGGCGGCGAGAGGCGACTTTCCGGCCTACGCCGAGGCCCTGACGGCCCGGGGCATCCCGGTCTACGCCGACGCCCGGGAGAACCTGCTGGACGCGCCCCACATCCGCCCCCTCATCGCCCTGCTGCGGGTCATCGACAACCCCGCGCAGGACATCTATCTCGCTGCCGCCATGCTGGGGCCGATGTTCGGCTTTACGGACGACGACCTCGTCCGCCTCCGGGCCGGAGCGCAGACACCCGATCAGCACACCCGCATCAGCCTCTACGGCGCAGTTTTACAGGCCGTCCAGAGCGGGGCGGAGGATGATTTCACCCGCCGGGTGCAGGCGTTCTACCGGCGTCTGACGGCCCTGCGCCGGATGGCCCGGAGCGTGCCGGTGGAGGAACTGCTGGAAGAGATTTTTGTTTCCACCGGCTACCTCGCCGCCCTCGGTGCCATGGAGAACGGCCAGCGCCGCCGAGAGGACGCGCGGCGTTTCGCCTCCTTCTGCGCAGGGGCGGGCGCGGGCGGCATCTCGGCCCTCGTCCGTGCCATCGACGCGGCCGCGCTGGCGGGCTCCACCGGGCAGGAGACTGCCCCCGGCGGGGCGCGGCCCGGCTGCGTCACCATCATGACCATCCACCGCTCCAAGGGCTTGCAGTTCCCGGTGGTGTTCGTGGCCGACACGGCCCGGCAGTTCAACGCCGCCGACACCCGCCAGCCTGTCCTGCTCCACCGTGTCTGCGGCGCGGGTCTCCGTCTCCGTCCCGAGGGCGGCGAGGGGGCCTATAAGACGGCGGCCTACACCGCCCTCTCCACGGTCCATGCCGCCGAGATGCGGAGCGAGCAGATGCGGCTTTTGTACGTGGCCCTTACCCGGGCGCAGGATAAGCTGATCCTGACGGTCCCGCTGGGCATTGGCCGGACGTCCAACCCCTTTGCAAAAGCCGCCGCCTTCCTCGCCGCCGGGGCGGGGGAGACCCTGAACGCTCAGGCGGGCAGCTTCGCCGACTGGCTGCGGGCGGCGCTCCTCGTCCACCCCAACGGCGGGCCTCTCCGCCGTCTGGCCGGGAACCTCGAGCTGCCCTTTGCGGACACCGGGAGCACCATCGCCCTCACAGTGCAGGCCGATGTCCTCCCGTCCGGAGAAGCCCCCGCCGAGGCGGAAGAGCCGCTCCGGCCCGAGGCCGACCCGGCCCTTGTGGAGACGCTGCGGCAGGGCTTCGGCTGGCGGTATCCGGCGGAAGCGCTGGCGGACATCCCGGCCAAGGTCAGCGTGACCAGCCTCGTCCACGCTGCTGAGCAGACCACCCTCGAGCGCCCGGGCTTCCTCTCGAAGGACGGCCTCACCGCCGCCGAGATGGGTACGGCTCTCCATGCCTTCCTCGAACACGCAGACTTCGGGGCGCTGGCCGCTGTGCGGGACGCAGAGGACGACGCCGTTCTGGATGCCGTCCGCGCCGAGCGGGAGCGTCAGGCGGCGGCGCAGCTCACGCCCCCCGCCATTGCCGGGAAGCTGGATGTCTATAAGATACTCCGCTTTGTGCGCAGCGAGGCGTTCCGCCGCATCTGCGGGGCAGAGGATGTGCTGCGGGAGCTGGCTTTTATCACGTCGCTGCCTGCCGCCGAGGTCATGGCTGCCCAGGGCCGCGCCCTGCCCGACGGCCCTGCCGCCGACGCCGGGGTGCTGGTGCAGGGCATCGCGGACATCGTCCTCGTCTACCCCGACCACCTCGAGCTTCTGGACTACAAGACGGACCGCCGCAAGACCCCTGCCGACTTCGTCCGCGCCTACCGCGCTCAGCTGGAGCTCTACGCCAGGGCCATCGATAAGCGCTTCGCCCCCCGGCGGGTGACTTATAAAGGGATATATTCGCTGGAGCTGGGGGAGCTGATAGAGGTATAAATAAGAAAGCAGGGCGCAAAGCCTCTCCCTTTGGGAGAGGTGTCACCGAAGGTGACGGAGAGGGCAAGGACGCTGACAGAGAAGCACAGGCACAGCGATAGGATCGCTCTGACAAAGAGCCTGCCTATCGCCGTGTGTCGGCTCTGTCGTGCCGGGCTTGCCCTCTCAGGCGCTTCGCGCCAGCTCTCCCAAAGGGAGAGCCTTGAAGCCGCCCCTAAACATAAAATTTCAAATTCCCGCATAAAAATGCTTGACAGCCTCCCCGGGGTGTGGTAGAATACTCGAGTAAAGAAAGCAGCTACGGCCTGTGCCGCGCTCGCCTTGAGGGGTAAGGACCCCCGGGCTATACCCTGAACCGATTCGTCTTGTAGACCGAATCGCGCTCTTGAGTGAATTTCGCGCGGCTGTCCCGAAACTGGGGCGGCCGCGTTTTCTATGCCAAAAAACGCAACACTATGGACTATTGTTTGGAGGTGCATTCATTATCGCTACCGCTGGAAAGTCGAAGGAACTGGAGATCAACGGTCAGATCCGTGACCGTGAGGTTCGCCTGATCGGAGCCGACGGCGAGCAGAAGGGCGTGGTCAGCATTCAGGTGGCCATGCGCGCTGCTGAGGACGCCGGACTTGATCTGGTCAAGATCGCCCCGCAGGCTGTCCCGCCTGTGTGCAAGGTGCTGGATTACGGCAAGTACCGCTTTGAACAGCAGAAGAAGGAGAAGGAAGCCAAGAAGAACCAGAAGGTGGTCGAAGTCAAAGAGACCCGCCTCTCGCTCAACATTGACACCAACGACTTCAACACCAAGCTGAACCAGACGGCCAAGTTCCTGGCCGCTGGCCACAAGGTAAAGGCCTCGATCCGTTTCCGCGGCCGTGAGATGGCGCACAGCGCACTCGGTGCTGACGTGCTGAAGCGCTTTGCTGAGGCCCTGCCTCAGGCAAGCATGGATAAGCCGCCGGTCCTCGAGGGCCGCACGATGTCCATTCTGCTGATCCCGAAACCCAATAAGGACTAATTTTAGGAGGATACTAAAATGGCTAAGATGAAACTGAAGACGCACTCCGGCGCTAAGAAGCGCTTTAAGCTGACCAAGAACGGCAAGATCAAGCGCGGCCATGCATTCCGCAGCCACATCCTGACCAAGAAGACCACCAAGCTGACCCGTGGTTACCGTCAGCCCAGCTACGTTGATAAGACCAACGCAGCTACCATCAAGAGCATGCTGCCCTACGCCTAAGAGCGAGCCGCAGGCAAACACATTCTACTGAGATAACTAAAGGAGATATAAAAAATGGCACGTATTAAGGGCGCAACCATGACTCACAAACGTCGCAAGAAGATGCTGAAGCTGGCCAAGGGCTTCTACGGCTGCAAGAGCAAGCACTTTAAGATGGCTAAGCAGCAGGTCATGAAGAGCGGCAACTACGCTCTGGCTGGCCGCCGCATGAAGAAGCGCCAGTTCCGCAACCTGTGGATCTGCCGCATCAACAACGCTGTCCGTCCTCTGGGCATGAACTACTCCAGCTTCATGGCTGGCCTGAAGAAGGCTGGCATCGAGCTGAACCGCAAGATGCTCAGCGAGATGGCCATCAACGATCCCAAGAGCTTCGCAGCTCTGGTCGAGACCGTGAAAAACGCCTAATAGACCTTAAAAAAGACGCCCGCGCGTATCAAATACGCGGGCGTCCTTTTTGTATGTTTTGGTAGTTGGAGGAAAGACGGATGGAGAAGATCACCAGCCGGGAAAACGCAAAAGTCAAATACGCCTGCCGTCTGGCGTCCAGCGGGGCGTTCCGCCGGGCCGAGGGCCGCTTTCTGGCCGAGGGGCGGAAGCTCTGCCCCGAGCTTTGCCGGGGCGCAGAGCTGGAGACCCTCTTCTGCACCGAGTCGGCGCTGGAAAAATGCCCGGAACTTTCGGAATTGCCGGGCGAACACTACCTTGTGGAAGATCATGTGGCCGATAAGCTGGCCGACGTGGGGACCCATCAGGGGGTGTTCGGCGTCTTCCGCACCCCGGTGCATACCTTAGAAGAGGTAAAGACCGGCGGGCGCTACCTCGCCCTCGAGCGGGTGCAGGACCCCGGCAACGTGGGGACGCTGCTCCGCTCTGCGGCGGCCTTCGGCTTTGACGGCGTGCTGCTCAGCGACGGCTGCGCCAGCGTCTTTGCGCCCAAGACCCTTCGGGCCTCCATGGGCGCAGCGGTGCGCATCCCCGTCATCGAGGCGGGGAAGATGCCCGAGGCCATCGCCCTGCTGCGGGAAAAAGGCATCACCTGCCTTGCCGCCGCCCTCTACCAGTCCCAGCCCCTGAGTGCGGCGGCGTCCGGCTATCCGGACGGCGTCTGCGTCGTCATCGGCAGCGAGGGTCAGGGCCTCACCGATGAGACCATCGCCGCCTGCACCGGCACCGTCCGCATCCCCATGACCGACCGGGTCGAGAGCCTGAACGCCGGCATCGCGGGCAGCATCCTGCTCTGGCATTTCCGGGAGGAGAGCCTGTGACGCGGGCCGGGGAGGGTCAGCTGAGCCTTTTCCCGCCCGACCCGGCCCCCGACCCGCTCCTGTGCTGGCTCTGGCTGGCGGGGACGCTGGGCGCGGGCAGTCAGCGGGCCGGAGCCGTGCTGGACGCCTTCGGCGGGGCGCAGGAGGCATGGGAGGCCCGGGACACCGACGCCTTCGCTGCCGCTGCCGGACCTGCCGCCGTCCAGCGCGCCTGCCTGCCGGATAACACCCCCGAGCACTACCGGGCCTTTGCGCGGCGGTGCGCGGCCCGGCGCATCCGCATCCTGCCCTATGACGACCCGGACTATCCGCTGGCCTTCTCCCGCATCTGCGATATGCCGCTGGTGCTCTACTGCACCGGCGACCCCCGCTGGCTCAATGAGCCTGCCGCCGTGGGAATGGTGGGGACCCGGAAGCCCACCGAATACGGTCTGCGGGCCGCAGAGGATATCGGGCGGGGCCTCGCCCGGGCGGGAGCCATCATCGTGAGCGGTCTGGCCGACGGGCTGGACAGCGCCGGACACCGGGCAGCGGTAGGGGAGAACTGCCCCACCATCGCGGTGATGGGCGTCCCCATCGACCGGACCTACCCCGCCGCCAACCGGGAACTCCGCCGGGCCATCGAGAGGCGGGGCTGCGTCATCAGCGAGTACCCGCCCGAAAGTGAGCCGGTGGGTGCCGTGGGATTTTTGCAGCGCAACCGCCTCATCGCGGCCCTCTCCGGGGCGCTGGTGGTGGTGGAGGCCAAGGAAAAGAGCGGCACCATGTCCACCGTGGGCCACGCAGAGCGGTACGGTAAGCCGGTATTCGCCGTGCCGGGCAGCATTTTTTCGCCCGCCTCGGCGGGGACGAATGCCCTTCTGCGGGACGGACGCGCAAAAGCGGTCTGTACAGCGGCGGATTTATTTGGTACACTGGGGCTGCAGACCGCAAGACCGGCCCCGGCACCCCGGGAGACGCCCCGGCCCCTGAGTGAAAATGAGCGGCTGGTGCTCTCCTGTCTCGGCGCAAAGGCGCAGGGCGTGGAGGAACTGGGCGTCAAGAGCGGCCTGCCCACGGCGGCGCTGCTGGGCGTCCTGATGAAGCTCGAGCTTGCAGGCCGGGTGAGCTGCCTGCCGGGCAAACGGTATATTCTGCGCGGAGGAAGCGCAAGTTAAAGAGGGATAACCTCTCCGTCATCGCTGCGCGATGCCACCTCCCCTACGGAGGGGAGGCCTTGGCAGTCCGGCACACGGGTGTTTCCAGGGAAAATGGCGGGCTTCGCCTTTTCCCTGAGCACAGCGGCTGATGAGGATTTATATATAGGAGAAGAACGTAATGGCAAAACTCGTCATCGTGGAGTCGCCTGCCAAGGCGAAGACCATCGGCAAATATCTGGGCAAAGACTACGAAGTTACGGCCAGCATGGGCCACATCCGCGATCTGCCCGCCTCCCAGCTGGGCATCGACATCGAGCATGACTATGCGCCGCAATACATCAGCATCAAAGGCAAGGAAAAGCTCATCAAAGAGCTGAAGAGCAAGGCCAAGCACTCCGACGGTGTGCTGCTGGCGACCGACCCGGACCGTGAAGGCGAAGCCATCAGCTGGCATCTGGCCAACATCCTGGGCCTCGACCCCCACGAGCCCAACCGCGTGACCTTCGATGAGATCACCAAGAAGGGCGTGAAGGAGGGTATGGCCCACCCCCGCGCCATCAACGAAGACCTCTTCAACGCCCAGCAGGCCCGCCGTGTGCTGGACCGTCTGGTGGGCTATAAGCTGAGCCCCTTCCTGTGGCGGAAAGTCCGACGCGGCCTGTCGGCGGGCCGCGTCCAGAGCGTGGCCGTCCGCATCATCGACGACCGCGAGAAGGAGATCGAAGCCTTCAAGCCCGAGGAATACTGGAACGTGGACGCTACTCTGGGTGTGGGCCGGAAGAGCTTCACGGCCCGTCTGGCCTCCGACGACAAGGGAAAAAAGCTCCTGCCGCACTCTGAGGCCGAGGCCCGCGCCATCGAAAAGGGCCTCGAGGGGGCCGAGTACACCGTGGGCGAACTGAAAAAGGGCAAGCGCGCGAAGCAGCCCACCCCGGCCTTCATCACCAGTACCCTGCAGCAGGAGGCATCCCGCCGTCTGGGCTTTACGGCCACCCGCACCATGCGGGCTGCCCAGACCCTGTACGAAGGCGTGGACATCGCCGGCCACGGCACCATGGGCCTCATCACCTATATGCGTACCGACAGCCTCCGCATCTCCGACGAGGCTGTGGCAGCTGCCAGAGAGTACATCGCCGGGGCCTACGGCGAGAGCTATATCTGCCCCTACAAGCGCACCTGGAAGACCAAGAGCGCCACGGCAGCGCAGGACGCCCATGAGGCCATCCGTCCCTCTGTGCCGGGCCTGACCCCCGACGAGGTGGACAAGAGCATCAGCGGCGATACCGCCAAGCTCTACCGGATGATCTGGAGCCGCTTCATGGCCAGCCAGATGGCGGACTGCCAGCAGGACACCGTGTCCGTCACCGTTTATGCCGGCGGCTACCGCTTCAAAGCCAGCGGCTACACGGTCACCTTCGACGGTTTCACCGCCCTGTACGAAGAGGCCACCGACGAGAAGGAAAAGAAGGAGACCAGCCTTCCTCCCCTCGAGGAGGGTCAGGTGCTCAAGCTGCGGGAGCTGAAGAGCGAGCAGAAGTTCACCCAGCCCCCCGCCCGCTACACCGAAGCCACCCTCATCAAGGCGCTGGAAGAGAACGGCATCGGCCGCCCCTCCACCTACGCCCCCATCATCACCACCATCATCGACCGCGGCTATGTGGAGCGGGAGCAGAAGAAGCTCAAGCCCACCCTGCTGGGCCGGGCCGTGGACGGCCTGATGCTGGAGCAGTTCCCCCACATCGTGGACGTGGACTTCTCGGCAGAGATGGAGAAGAACCTCGATAAGGTCGAGAGCGGCAAGACGGACTGGCACAAGACCGTGGACGACTTCTACAAGGGCTTCGCCGCCAGCCTCGAGCAGGCCGAGAAGAACATGGAAGGCAAGAAGGTCAAGGTGCCGGACGAGCCGTCCAGCGAGGTCTGCGACCTCTGCGGCCGTCCCATGGTCATCAAGGTGGGCAAGTACGGCAAGTTCCTGGCCTGCAGCGGCTTCCCCGAGTGCCGCGGCACCAAGCGCCTCGTGAAGGACACCGGCGGCATCTGCCCCAAGTGCGGCAAGGGCCGTATGCTGGAGCGCAAGAGCGCCAAGGGCCGCATCTACTACGGCTGTGAGCGCTACCCCGACTGCGACTTCATGACCTGGGATATGCCGGTGGCCGTCAAGTGCGAGAAGTGCGGCTCCACCCTGTTCCGCAAGGGCTCCAAGCTCTACTGCGCAAAAGAGGGCTGCGACTTTGAGATGCCGGTGCCGAAGAAAGACTAAATAAGGAGTAAACCTCTCAGTCTGCTTCGCAGACAGCTCCCCTACCGAGGGGAGCCCTTGGCAGGGCGGGAAAGTCTCCGCTGACTGCCTCGGGCTTGAAGTAAGATGAAAGGGATATTAAATGAGCAACTATAAAGTTACTGTTTTAGGTGCCGGTCTGGCGGGCTGCGAAGCGGCCCTCTGGCTGGCGGGAAAAGGCGTGCAGGTGGAGCTCTATGAGCAGAAGCCTGCCCACTTCTCCCCGGCCCACAAGAGCGAGGGCTTCGCGGAGCTCATCTGCTCCAACAGCCTGAAAGCCGAACGTCTGGACTCCGCCTCCGGCCTGCTGAAAGAGGAGATGCGCCGGATGGGCAGTCAGCTCCTGAACGCCGCCGAAACGGCCCGCGTGGCCGCGGGCGGTGCGCTGGCCGTGGACCGCGACACCTTCAGCGCCGAAGTGACCCGGATGGTGGAGGCTGAGCCGAACATCACCGTTTACCGGGAGCGGGTGGAGCATATCGACGAGAGCGCGCCCATCCTCGTGGCTACCGGCCCCCTGACGGACGGTGCGCTGGCGGACGAGATCGGCCGCCTGACCGGCGACGAGCGCCTCCACTTCTACGACGCCGTGGCCCCCATCGTGACGGCGGAGAGCCTCGACTATGAAAAGGTGTTTGCCGCCTCCCGTTACGACCGGGGCGAGGCCGACTACCTCAACTGCCCCTTCAACAAGGCCGAGTACGAGGCATTCCACGCCGCGCTGGCCTCGGCAGAGCGAGCTCCGCTCCATGAGTTCGACGCGGGCGCAGAGCAGGGCGCACAGCCCGACCCCGATGCCCACGGCAAGAAGGCCGACACCGTTACGGTCTACGAGGGCTGTATGCCCATCGAGATCATGGCGGCGCGGGGTGCCGACACCATGCGGTTCGGCCCCCTGCGCCCGGTGGGCCTCATCGACCCCCGCACCGGCCACCGCCCCTGGGCCAACGTCCAGCTCCGGGCCGAAAATAAGGAGCGGACCCTGTATAACATCGTGGGTTTCCAGACAAACCTGAAATGGGGCGAGCAGAAGCGGGTGTTCAGCATGATACCCGGCCTCGAGAACGCCGAGTTCGTCCGGTACGGCGTCATGCACCGCAACACCTTCCTCGACGCACCCCGGGTGCTGAGCGCAGGGCTTTGCCTCAAAGAGCACCCCAACGTCTTCTTTGCAGGCCAGATCACCGGCTTCGAGGGCTATATGGAGAGCGCGGCCTGCGGCCTGCTGGCGGCGCGGAACATTTACGCCCGTCTCGAGGGCAAAGAGCTGCCCGCACCGCCCATCGACACCATGTGCGGTGCGCTCATCCAGTATCTCACCACCGAGAACAAGCACTTCCAGCCCATGGGCGCGAACATGGGCATCCTGCCCCCGCTGCCAGAGGACCAGCGTCCCCGCGACAAGCGCCTGCGTTACATGGCCGTGGCCGAACGGGCTGTGGCCAGCTTCCAGCAGTGGCTGGATGAAAATAACTTCTGAAGGGGCAGTGGGCTTGCCCTCTCAGGCGCTTCGCGCGACAAGGCCGGGTTGCGGCTCCCAGCATCCGCTGCGCATTGCGCGCGTCTTGCTGGCCGCTGCCCCAACAACGACTCCCTGTTTCCGCCACTGGCGGCGGTCGTCGTTGTTGCCCCAGAGGGGGAGCCATTGGCAGGCCGGGCAGCTCTGAGCTGGACGTCTAAGGCTCGATATGGCGCAAAAGAGCGGGCCTTGCTACAGAGGCCAGCAGCTTCTGGACAAGCGCACCTTGTCAAGCTGCCGTGAATCGAGGCAGCAAGGCACTACTGTTTTCGAAATATCGAGCTTTGCTCGTCCAGCGTGGGCCTGACCGACACGCCAGTGGCTCTCCCTTTGGGAGAGCTGTCACCGAAGGTGACTGAGAGGGCTAGGCTGCTGACAGAAAGGATGAAACCTATGAAGATCATCGTAGATATGATGGGCGGCGACAACGCCCCCCTGGCCGTGCTGGAAGGCGCGGCTGCTGCCGTGAAGGAATACGGCGTCCAGCTCATCGGCGTGGGCGACGAGGCCCTTGTCCGCAAGACCGCCGCCGACAACAACATCTCTCTGGACGGCATCGAGCTGGTGAACTGCACTGAGGCCATCGAGATGTGCGACGAGCCGGCCAGGGCCATCCGCACGAAGAAGGATTCCTCCATCGTCGTGGGCCTGAATATGCTCAAAGAGGGCAAAGGCGACGCCTTCGTCTCCGCCGGCAGCACCGGCGCGCTCCATGTGGGCGCAAGCCTCATCGTCCGCACCCTGCGGGGCATCAAGCGCCCGGCGCTGGCCACCATGGTGCCGGCCAAGAACAAGGCGTATCTGCTGCTGGACTGCGGCGCGAATGTCGAGTGCCGCCCCGAGATGCTGGCCGCTTTCGCCGTCATGGGCAGCTGCTACGTGAACAAGGTGGAGGGCCGCACCTCCCCCAGCGTGGCGCTGGCCAACAACGGCGCCGAGGAGAGCAAGGGTACCCCGATGCTCAGAGAAGCCCATCAGCTGCTCAAGACCATCCCGGGTATCCGCTTTGTGGGCAACATCGAGCCCCGTGACGTGCCGAACGGCGACGTGGACGTGGTGGTCTGCGACGGCTTCACCGGCAACGTCATCCTCAAGCTCACCGAGGGCGTCGCCAAGATGCTGCTGGGGATGCTCAAGGGAATGTTCCTCAAGAACCTGGGCGGCAAGCTGGCCTATCTGCTGCTGAAGGACAGCGTGTCCGACCTCAAGCACCAGATGGACAGCGAGGAGTACGGCGGCGCACCCTTCCTGGGCGCAAAGCAGCCGGTCATCAAGGCTCACGGCTCCTCCAAGGCCAAGGGCATCAAGAACGCCATCCGGCAGGCTAAGATCTGCGTGGAGAACGATCTGTGCGGCACCATGCAGAGCGCATTGGATGAACTGAACACCACCAAGGAATAACATCGCAAAAGGGAGTAAAAAAACATGAGCCATCAGTTGGAAACAATTATTGGTTACAAGTTCAAGCACCCGGAGCTGCTGGAAACGGCGCTCACCCACACCAGCTACGCCAACGAGACCCGCCCGCCCGTCAAACACAACGAGCGGCTTGAGTTTCTGGGCGACAGCGTGCTGCAGATCGTCTCGGCGGACTACCTGTTCCACGCCTATGCCGACCGCCCCGAGGGCGATCTGACCCGCATCCGCTCCAGCCTCGTCAGCGAGGGCGCACTGTTCCAGTTCGCTCAGGAGATCAATCTCGGCGATTACCTGCGTCTGGGCCGGGGCGAAGAGCACTGCGGCGGCCGCACCCGCCCCAGCGTCGTGTCGGACGCCTTTGAAGCCCTCATCGCCGCCCTCTACCTCGACGGCGGCATGGAGGTGGCAAAGAACTTCATCCTGCCCTTTATCACCGAGGGCAAGCACGCCGAGGCCGACTACAAGACCCGCCTGCAGGAGATCGTCCAGCAGAATCCCGAAGAGAAGCTGAGCTATGTGGTGGAGCAGGAGACCGGCCCCGACCACAACAAGCATTTTGTGGTGGCCGTCCGGTTCAACTCGGACTGTGTGGCCCGGGGCGAGGGCCGCAGCAAGAAAATGGCGGAGCAGCACGCCGCCCGCGAGGCCCTGAAACTGCTGGGCGTCATCAAGGAAAAGTAACATGGTGTTCAAGGAACTGGAAATTCAAGGTTTCAAGAGTTTCCCCGATAAGGTCAGGATACGCTTCGACGAGGGCATCACCGGCGTCGTCGGCCCCAACGGCTCGGGCAAGTCCAATCTGTCGGACGCGGTGCGGTGGGTGCTGGGCGAGACCAGCTCCCGCCAGCTTCGCGCTGCCGGAAAGATGGAGGATGTCATCTTCGGCGGCACCCGCCGCCGGGGAGCCATGGGCTTTGCCATGGTGCGCCTGACGCTGGACAACAGCGCCCACACGCTGGACATCGACGCCGACGAAGCCGTCATCGGCCGCAAATACTACCGCTCCGGCGAGAGCGAGTACACCATCAACGGCCAGCTCTGCCGCCTCAAGGACATCTACGAGCTGCTGCTGGACACCGGCATCGGCCGGGACGGCTACTCCGTCATCGGTCAGGGCCGCATCGCGGAGATCGTCGCCGCAAAAAGCAGCGAGCGCCGCGAAATTTTCGAGGAAGCCTGCGGCATCGCCAAGTACCGCTACCGCAAAAACGAGGCGGAGCGGCGTCTGGCCGCTGCAGCAGAGAACCTCGAGCGTCTGCGGGACATCCTCGATGAGCTGGAAGCCCGGGTCGGCCCGCTGGAAAAAGAGAGCGAGAAGGCCCAGCGCTTTCTTGAGCTCAGCGCCCGGCGGAAGACGCTGGAAGTCACCCTCTGGACCGACGGCGTCCACCGCGCCCGGGAGGCCGTCCGCCGTCAGGTGCGGGACTATGAGACCGCTCAGGCCGAGTATGAGCGGTTTGACCGGGAGGCCAGAGCCGCCGAGGCCGAGGCTGAGAAGATCCGTATGCAGGCACAGCAGCTGACCATTGCCGTCGAGCGCCTGAATGGGGATATTCGCAGCATCACAGAAGAGCTTTCCGGCAGTGACAGCCGAATCGCTGTGCTGGAAAACGACATCGCCCGCAACGAGGAGAGTGCTGCCGCACTGCGGGAGGACATCGCCGCAGGCGAGCAGGACAGCACCGAGTCTGCCGCCGCGCTGGAACGCCACCGCGCCGTGGCCCGGTCCATGGCAGCGGCAGGGGAGAAGCTGGCCGCAGAGCTGGCCGGACTGGACGCAGAACTCCTGCGTCTGACCAGCGAGAACAACGCCAGCGGTGCCCGCCGGGACATCCTGCGGACTGAGGCGGCCGACCTGACGGCGAAGCGTACCGAGGCACAGGTGGCGAAAGCCGCCGCCGAAGCCGCCGCTCAGGCTGCGCAGGAGCAGTTGCCCGCCCTCGCCGAGAACACTGAGGCCCTCGAGGCCCAGCGGGACGAGGCAAAGCAGGATCTTGCCGATACCATCGAGTACCGGAAGATGCTGGCCGAGAACGAAAAGCAGCTGGCAAATGTGAAGGCCGGCGTGGAGCTCAAGCTGAAAGGCCGCCGCACCGCCCTCAATGAGGCCGATGCCGCCGAGCAGAAGCTTGGCCGTGAACTGGACGCCGCCCGTCAGCGCCTCGGCGTGCTGAAAGAGCTGGAAAAGAATATGGACGGCTACCAGAACTCGGTCAAGACGGTCATGCGGGCCGCGTCGGCCCGCCGCCTGCGGGGCATCATCGGGCCGGTGTCGTCGATCTTGAGTGTCGAGCCGGGGCGGGAAGTCGCCATCGAAACGGCATTGGGCGGCGCGCTGCAGAACATCGTGGCGGAGAACGAAGCCGCCGCCAAGGCCGGCATCGCCCTGCTCCGCAGCGAGAACGCGGGCCGCGCCACCTTTCTGCCGCTGGACACCGTTCAGCCCGGCTTTTTCCGGGGGAATCTCTCCGGTTCGGCCCGGCTGGCGTCCAGCCTCGTCAAGGCCGACCCCCGCTATGCGAACATCGTGTCGAATCTGCTGGGCCGCATCGTGGTGGTGGATGACATCAACGAAGCCTCCCGTGTGGCCCGGGAGCTGGGCTACCACAACAAGGTGGTCACGCTGGACGGTCAGGTCATCAACGCGGGCGGCAGCTTCACCGGTGGCAGCGTCCAGCGGTCGGCGGGCCTCTTCACCCGCAAGCAGGAGATGGAAGAGCTGCGCGTCAGGGCCGCCAGGCTCCAGAAGGACTGCCTCGCGGCGCAGGACCGCACCGACGAGCTGAAAACGCAGGTGGATGCGCTGGCCGCAGAGCTGACCGCCACCGAGAGCGAGATCATTACGGCGGCCAATGACCGCATCCGCGCTGAGGCCGAACAGAAACGCCTCGAGGCGGCTGTGGAGCAGTCGGAAGCGGCGCTCGCCGGGCGTCAGGATGAGATGGAGCGGCGGAAAGCCCAGCTGGACGCCGCCCGCGCCCGTGCCGAAGACGCCGCAAAGCAGGAAGAAGCCCTTGCCGCCGACATCGAGACGCGGACGGCCGAGCTGGAACGCATCGCCGAGGGCGACGACGCCTTCCTTGCACAGCAGCGGAGCCTTGCCGAGCGCCTGAGCGCCAAGCGGATGGAGCAGCTGGCCCGTCAGAAGGACGCCGAACTGGCCCGCAGCCAGATCGAAGCGCTGGAAAAACAGGCCAGAGACGCTGAGAGCCGCCGCGCCGCGCTGGAAGAGAGCATTACGGCCCTCGCTGCCCGCAGCGGGGCCTGTCAGGAAGAGATAGAAGCCATCCGCCGGGCCAAGACCGACAGCACCGCGCTCATCGCGGCAAAAGAGGCCGAGATCCGCGAGGCCACCGAGAAGCGCCTGCTCTGCCAGAAGGACGAGACGGAGGCTCTTGCAAAAGGCCGCGCCGCCGCCGATGAGCGGGAAGAGATGGGCCGCGAGATGGCCCGTCTGTCGGAGCGGAAAGCCGCCGCCGAGGGCGAATACGACCAGATGGCCGCGAAGCTCTGGGACGAGTATCAGCTGACCCTCTCTCAGGCCGAAGAGCTCTGCGTGGAGTTCGAGAACGTGAACGTCCTCCGGGCGCAGGTGGCCGACCTGCGGGGCAGGATACGCGCTCTGGGCAACGTCAATGTCAGCGCCATCGAGGAGTATCAGGAGGTCAAGGCCCGCTACGACACCCTCCGCGCTCAGGTGGAGGACGTCGAGGGCAGCAGGAACGAGCTGACCAGAATGATCACCAGCCTGTCGGGCCAGATGAAAGACATCTTCACCGACAGCTTCCGGGCCATCAACGAGAACTTTGGCCGCGTCTTTACCGAGCTGTTCGGCGGCGGCGAGGCCAGCCTTGTGCTGGAAGATGAGAGCGATGTGCTCTCCTGCGGCATCGGCATCCGGGTGGCCCCGCCGGGCAAGGTCATCAAGAATCTGGAAGCCCTGTCTGGCGGCGAGCAGGCGCTGGTGGCCATCAGCATCTATTTCGCCATCCTCGCCGTCAACCCCGCGCCCTTCTGCATCCTCGACGAGATCGAGGCCGCGCTGGATGACGCCAACGTCGTCCGCTTTGCGCAGTATCTGCGCCGGGTGAGCGACAAGACCCAGTTCATCGTCATCACCCACCGCCGCGGCACCATGGAGGCCGCCAACGTCCTCTACGGCGTCACCATGCAGGAGGACGGCGTCTCCAAACTGCTCAAACTCGATTTGGAACAGGTTGACGCGGAACTGGTTTCGTAGGTATAATAAGATGGAATTGAACCTCTCCGTCATCGCTGCGCGATGCCACTGCCCGGGTTGCGGCACCCAGCATCCGCAGCGCTTTGCTTGCGTCTTGCTGGCCGCGGCCCCAACAGCGACTCCCTGTTTCCGCCACTGGCGGCGGTCGTCGTTGTTGCTCCTAACGAGGGGAGGCCTTGGCAAAACCGGGAACGTTCCCTTTTCGCCAGAGGCTCCCCTACCAGGGGAGCTGGCGGGCGCAAGCCCGACTGAGAGGTTGTACGAAGGATAAGCTAAAAAAGAGCATAAAACCTGAAAAAGGAGAGAACCCATGGGACTCTTTGGATTTGGCAAAAAAGAAAAGGACAAAATGAAAGACGGCCTCGAAAAGACCCGCACGGGCTTTTGGGGCAACATCCTGAACACCCTCACCGGCAGCAAGATCGACGACGACCTCTACGATGAGCTGGAAGAACAGCTCATCCTCGCCGACGTGGGCGGCGACGTCGCCATGAAGCTGGTGGACGCCCTCCGCGACCGCGTGCAGGAAAAGGGCCTCAAGACCGGCGAACAGGCGGCTGACGCTCTGCGCGACATCATCGCCGACGAGATGCGCCCGGAGGCTGAAATGGCGCTGGACGGCCATCCCGCCGTCATCCTCGTCATCGGTGTCAACGGCGTGGGCAAGACCACCAGCATCGCAAAGCTGGCCGACTACTACACCCGTCAGGGCAAAAAGGTCATGCTGGCCGCAGGCGACACCTTCCGCGCCGCCGCCAGCGAGCAGCTGGAGATCTGGGCGGGCCGCGCCGGTGTGCCGATCGTCAAGGCCGGCGAGGGCGCAGACCCCGCCGCCGTCATCTTCGACACCGTGAAGTCTGCCACCGCCCGGGGCTATGACATGGTCATCGCCGATACGGCCGGACGTCTCCACAACAAGTCGAACCTGATGAGCGAGCTGTCCAAGATCAGCCGCAGCGTCAGGAAGGCCGCTCCCGAAGCCAGCCTCGAGACCCTGCTGGTGCTGGACGCCATCACGGGCCAGAACGCCATCAGCCAGGCGAAGGAATTCTGCAAGGCTGCTGACGCCACCGGCATCATCCTGACCAAGCTCGACGGCACGGCCAAGGGCGGCTGCGTGGTGGCCGTCAAGCAGCGCCTCGGCCTGCCGGTGCGGTTCATCGGCGTGGGCGAGGGCATCGACGACCTCATCCCCTTCACCCCGGAGGGCTTTGTGGAAGAGCTCATCCCCCGCACGGGATGGAAGCATTAAGGAGCGATCTTATGAAGATTTGTGCAGCCACCGGCAACGCCGGAAAGCTCCGCGAGCTGCGGCGCATCCTCGAGGCTCAGGGCCACGAGGTGGTCAGCCAGAAGGAGCTTGGCATCACCATCGAGCCGGATGAGACCGGCACTACCTTTGAGGCCAATGCCCTCATCAAGGCCGAGACCATCTGCAAGGCCAGCGGCCTGCCCACCATCGCCGACGATTCCGGCCTCTGCGTGGACGCGCTGGACGGCGCCCCCGGCGTCTACAGCGCCCGCTACTGCGGCCACCACGGCGACGACGAGGCCAACAACGACAAGCTCCTCGAGAACATGAAGGACGTCCCGGCGGGGCAGCGCGGCGCGAAGTTCGTGGCGGCGGTCTGCTTCATCCTGCCCACCGGCCAGCACCTCACCTGCCGGGGCGAATGCCCGGGCCGCGTCGCCTTCGAGCGGCTGGCCGGGGACTACGGCTTCGGCTACGACCCGCTCTTCATCCCCGACGAGTGCGGTGTGGGCAAGACGGACAAGCGCCCCAACTCGGAGGGCCGCAGCTATGCCCAGCTGACTCCCGACGAGAAGGACGCCATCAGTCACCGCGGAAATGCGCTGGCGGAGATGGAGAAGGAGCTGCCGGAGTTTTTGAAGAAAGCGGAGTAAGGTTCTCTTTTGCGCGCCAAAAGAGAACCAGAAATGGTTTTTGAAATGCTTTTCGCGCTGGTGGCGCGGGGCAGAGCGCTCTTTCATTAAGCGCTAATGTTCTCTTTTGCCGCCAAAAGAGAACCAGAAAACCGCCAGCGATTTCGACGCGCTGGATCCGACGGGTTGCGGTACCCAGCGTCCACTTCGTGCCTTGGGCGGCACTCGTGTCCTGCTGACCGCGGCCCCAACAGCTCCTCCCTGTTTCCGCCGCAGGCGGCGGTCGTCGCCGTTGCAAGAAAGGGGCTGCTCGCCCCTTTCAGACCCCGAAGGAGTTGTCGAAGCCCAAAAATGCTAGCCGCTTCGCTTAACGCATTTTTCTCACTTCTCCGATTTACGGCTTCGCCGAGGGTGTTACGTTTCTGCTGGACGTTATGTCCAGCAAGGGCGTAAAGTCTGCTGCGAAGCAGCAAATTGGAGAAACGAGAAAAAAGCGTTAAGCGCAGCGACTAGCTT
>ENA-UESJ01000175-UESJ01000175.1-human-gut-metagenome-genome-assembly--contig:-NODE-175-length-33914-cov-15.779975_pt1 | contig 33914 bp, 53 predicted proteins | sample MGYA00243000_ERZ508001 | MGnify/ENA primary metagenome ERZ508001 (study PRJEB26167, sample SAMN06115479) | human gut metagenome | host: Homo sapiens | place: China:Chongqing | collected 2015-03-03... | reverse complement strand
CTGGCAAGTGTGACCACATCCGAGGTTGAGCGCGAGGTGAGGGCGAGCAAGAAGATGAAACGGCGTATCAAGGAGGCAATCGACTCCGGAGCCGAGGTGGCGATGCTCCACAACCACCCTGGCAGCTCAATCCCATCAGCAGCAGACATCGCGAGTCTCAGGGCGAGCGGTTCGTCGTTCGGCGTCATCGCGTGCCACGACGGGAGTCTTTACAGGTATTCGCTGGTCGGAGAGCCTGTGCGGGGGTATACTGTAGACGATGAAACTATTTCGTTCATCGTTAAGAACGCTCAGATTCGCGGCAAAGGAGAAGCCGGAGCTTTTGCTGCTATAGAGGAGAAGCTGGGGGTGAAAATTGAGCATCTATCGTAAAGTTTTGGACAAATGCGCTGAGCGGAAGCGCCAGCGGTCCGATGATCTAGAGCTCGGAAGCATCATAGATGCTCTCACCCCACATGAACAGGAAATATGGGCTCTCGAATTCGAGCTTGATGAGAAGCTGCGCCCCGAGTATGGGTCGAAACCCGATTTTTACGACATATTAGAGCGCGAGATCTACGCTCGCGGAATCGAGTAGCGATGAGGCGCGATCTCGACCTTGTCCGCTGCATCCTCATGACCGTAGAGAAGGCGGATGGCCCCATCGGCTTCGACGTCCTTTCCGAGTGCTGCGGCGACATCGGGAGGCTCGCCTTCCATGTTGGGCTTATGCACAGCCACGGCCTCATCGATGCCGAGGTTGACAGTGACGGCTTTGGGGAGCCGATGGACGTGCGTATTTCCTCTATGACGTGGGACGGCTACGACTACCTCGACGCCATCCGCTCGCCGCAGGTGTGGAACAAGGCCAAGGAGGCCATATCCAAGGCCGTGGGTGACACGTCCCTCTCGGTCGTCAAGCAGACGTGCGCAATGGTCGCGACGGGGCTCATCAGGAGCCAGCTTGGCATGTAGGCTCACAACCGAATCAATTTCTCTAATGTATGGCCGCTCGAAAGAGCGGCCTTTTTCATGCCGATACGGCCAAATCTCACGCCGCTAGGACAATCCCTCCAACGCGCCGCACGGCGCATATCCAACTGAAAGGCCAGCCGCACGGCGGGCCGGGAGCGCCGCACGGCGCGGGAAGGAGCAGCGATGGCTAACGAGGGTGCTGTGCAAATCGATGGTCAGCCGAACGGCGAGGAACCAGATTACAAGGCACTTTACGAGGAGGCGAAGGCGCAGGCGGAGGAGGCCAAGGCGCACTCGCGAGAGTGGGAGAAGCGCGCCAAGGACAACAAGAACGCCGCCAAGCAGCTTGAGGAGGCCCAGCAGGCGGGGAAGACCGCCGAGGAGCGAATCGCAGACCTCACCAAGCGCCTCGACGCCAAGGAGAAGGCCGAGGAGCGAGCCAAGGTCGCCGCGAAGGTGGCCGAGGCTAAGGGCGTCCCCGCCGACCTCCTCGTGGGCGATGACGAGGAGGCCATGTTGGCCTACGCGGACAAGCTGCTCAAGCACTTCAAGAAGAAGCCCGCGTCGAGCGTCGACAAGCCGGGCAGCTTCCCGCGCGGCTCGGACGGCGGTTCGAGCAAGCGCGACTTCATCCACCAGCTTTTCGGAAACGATTAAGGAGTAGAAATGGCTAACGACACCAAGAAGATCAAGCTCCCGCGCGAGGTCGTGACGGAGCTCCTGAACAAGGCCAAGGACACCTCTACCATCGCGAAGCTCTCCCCGAGCAAGCCGCAGAAGTTCGTTGACATCAACCATATGATCTTCAACCCGTCCTCCGAGGCTGAGGTCGTCGAGGAGGGCGCGAAGAAGGGCTCCTACGAGCTGGACTTCACCCCCATCGAGGGCAAGCGCGTCAAGGTCGTTACCACCACTCGTGTGAGCGACGAGCTGCGCTGGGCTGACGAGGACAACAAGATGGAGATCGTCGACAACATTCTCGCCGACCAGAACGCCGCCATCGGCCGCTCCCTCGACTACGTCGTGTACCACGCCGTGAACCCCAAGGGCGGCTCGAAGCTCAGCGGCTACACCGCTCTCACCGCCAACGCGACCTCCGTCACCTCCGGCGAGAGCCCCGTCGAGGACATCGACAATCTGGTCGACGCCCTCATGGATTACGACATCAACGGCTTCGCCCTGTCCAAGAAGTACGCCAGCTCCCTGCGCAAGCTTCGCGTACCCGCCACCGGCCAGCGCCTCTACCCCGAGGTGCCCTTGAACCTCAACGCGGGCAACATCGACGGCATCGACGCCGCCGTGTCCGGCACCGTGAATGGCCGTCTCGCGACCGAGCAGACCAAGGTCCTCGGCATCATGGGCGACTTCACGCTCATCAAGTGGGGCATGGTGCGCGACATCTGGTCCGAGATCATCGAATACGGCGACCCCGACCAGACCGGCGTCGACCTCAAGGCCCACAACCAGATCGCGTTCCGAACCGAGGCGGTCTACGCCTACGCGATTCTCGACCCCAAGGGCTTCGCCGTCCTCAAGAGCGCTTAGGGGGTGGCCTGATGTCCGTTTTGATACAGAAGGTAGTGGTGGAGGACGCCGCCAAGGCGTCCCCGCTCCTGCCCGCGCACGTGGCTGTGGTCAACGCCGAGGGCGAACCCCTGCTGGGCACCATCGCCAAGCTCGGCTCCGACGCCTCCACCGTGGCATCCGTCAAGGACGCCTACAACGCGCTCCTCGACAAGCTCTCCGCAGTGGGCCTCGCGAAGGTCACGGAGTAGCCATGGAGATGTTCGCGACGGCAGAGGATTACGAGGCCCGCTACGGCGCGGCGGCGGACGAGTCCCGCCTGAACGTGCTGCTGTCGGACGCCTCGGCGATGCTCCTTTCCGAATATGAGGCCGCTTACGGCCTCCCATACGAGAAGGGCCAGAGCGACGCGTTCGACCGCGCCGCCCCGGCCGTCGCGTGCATGCTCGTCAACCGCGTCCTTAACACCCCCGCGAACATGGCGGGTGCCACGCAGTTGAGCCAGGGCGCGGGCAGCATCACGGCGTCCGTCACCTACGGCACCGCCCTGGGCGAGATGTACGTGGGTAAGACGGCGCGCCGCCTCCTGGGCCTGGACGGCTCCGTGAGGCGCGTGCTACGTCCAATCGAGAGGGGGGAGCTGTGAGCCTAATCGCTACGGAGAGCGTCACTGTCATCACCCCGAGCGTCGAGCACGACGAACTTGGCGAGCCGGTCATCGGCGAACCGAGTCGCGAGGAGGTGGGCGGCGTGGTCGTGTGCCCCGGCCCCACCTCAGACTTGGACGCCACGCGCCCCGAGGGGGTGAGGGTCGCATTCTCGGTCTTCTTTCCCAAGGGATACGGGGCGGACCTTCGCGGATGCTCGGTCGTCGTACGCGGTGTCACCTGCGAGGTCGTCGGTTGGCCGCAGCGCTATGCGGACGAGCACGCTCCCGGGGAGCTGAACATGGTCGCCGAGGTGGTGGCGGTCGATGGCTAGCTGCAAGTGCAAGTTCCGGTGGAAGCGTTGGAGGCGTCCGGGCTACCGCGAGGTGCTCAACTCCGGTCCCGTGCAGTCGCTCGTCCGCTCCAAGGCGCGCGAGCTGCAGGCGGCGCGGGAGGGCAGTGAGGTCATCACCATCAAGGGCAGGCTCGCCCACGGCTGCCTCGTCAGACCCATCAAGGTGGACGGCGGGACGCCCGATCGGTCGCGCTCCAAGAAGCGCAAGAAGCGTTAGGGGGCGCGATGGACATAGAGAGGGTCGTCGCAAAGCGCCTGATGGCCGAGACGGGCATCAAGGCCGTCCTTGAGGTGCCCAAGGACACGCCGGACGAGTTCATCTCCGTGGAGCTCACCGGCGGCAACGGGCTCGGCTTCGGCAGCCAGGCGTTCGTCGCCGTGTACTCGTGGGCACCGACGAGGAGGCGCGCGGCGGAGATCGCGGGGGTGGTGGAGAACGCCGTGCCCACGCTCCTGCACGAGGAGAACATCTTCGACGCCTTCGCGGACGGCACGTACCGCCTGCCAGACCCCGCCACAGGCGGTGCCAGATACAGAACGAACGTGAACCTTACGGTTTTCGAGTGAAAGGGGCCAGCATGGCCAAGACAGTCGCAACCAAGAACAACGCCGACAACGTCAGCTCGACCAAGGGCGTCAAGGGCGGATACATCTTCTCCGCCCCCGTCGGCACCGAGCTTCCGAAGGACATCAAGACGCCGCTGAACGTCGCCTTCAAGGTGCTCGGCTTCATCTCCTCGGACGGTTACAAGGAGTCCATCGACAGCGATTCCGAGGACATCCTCGACATGAACGGCGACCTCCTCGACTCGCCGAAGACCTCCCGTGTCGAGTCCGGCCAGGTGACCTTCGCCGAGATCAAGGCCGACACGCTGAAGATTCAGTACGGCGAGAAGAACGTCACCGACAAGAACGGCATCATCACCGTCCATCACAACGGCGATTCCGAGACCATCCGCGCCTACGTCCTCGAACTCGTGCTGAAGAACGGCCGCCGCTGGCGCAAGGTGGTGCCCATGGGCAAGTCCGACGAGCTGGACGAGCTCAACCTCGCCATCGGCGAGCTCTGCGCGCGCCCCATCACCATCAAGTACCTGAGCGATGAGAACGGTGACACCTGCATCGACTACATCGAGTCCACCGAGACGGAGGCGATGTAGCGTGAACCCGGTCACTTTCACCATCGAGGGCGTCGAGGGCGAATTCACCTGCGACGCGGACGTCGTGCGCAGCTACAAGACCGCAAAGCAGCTCGCGAAATCGGAAGAGGATTTCAGCGTGGCCTTCGACGTCATGGAGCGCGTGTTCTGCGGCAAGGACGAGGAGTACATCGACCGCATGGGCGGCGACATCGGCTGCATCCAGACGCTCCTCGGCAGCGCCATCGAGGCGTGTGACGCAAAAAACTCGCAGGCTTCGTCTCCTGCCTCGAAGGGCGCAGAGGCGAAGTAATAGCCGACTTCCAGCAGTACTACGGCATCTCCCTCCCGCTTGAGGGGGAGGTGCCCGACCTGGAGAGGATGGCCCTTCTCTGGTATCAGCTCCCCGCCCAGTCGCGCACGGCGAGGGCGCAGGAGCCCTCGAACGAATGGAGCGTCGCCGAGTACCTACTCTGGCGAATCGAGTTCAACCAAAGGCACCTGATATGGGCCTTGTCCAACGACCCGAAGAAGCCCGCGCCCTTCCCCGAGCCGCTCATGAACCCGGCGAAGCTCGCCGAGGCGCACGCGAACAGGGACGCGGCCATGGACGCGCGCACGGAAATCGACGACATCTTGGGAATGGGGGTGGACCATGGCTGACGTGGGCTCCGCATACGTGACGCTGATGCCCTCCATGAGGGGGTTCGCGAACGACATCAAGGCCCAGTTCGGGCAGGCCGGTGCCGAGGGCGGAAAGTCATTCGGCAGCGGCCTCGGCTCCGGTATCTCCGCCGGGAGCGGCGCGGCGAAATCCGCGCTGTCCTCCATCGGCGGGGCCGCCGCAACGGCGGGTAAGCTCGCCGTTGCCGGGTTCACGGCCGTCACGGGTGCCGTGTCCGCAATCGGCGGTGCGGCCCTTAGCGCGTACGCGGATTACGAGCAGCTTGCGGGCGGCGTGGACACGCTGTTCGGCTCCTCGGCATCGACGCTGAAGGGTTACGCCGACGAGGCCTACCGCACCGCCGGTATGAGCGCCAACCAGTACATGACGCAGGCCACCAGCTTCGCCGCCTCACTCGTGCAATCTGTGGGCGGAGACACCGCCAAGGCGGCGGAGTACGCCAACATGGCCATGGTCGACATGTCGGACAACGTCAACAAGATGGGCTCCGACATGCAGAGCGTGCAGGACGCCTACCAGGGGTTCGCGAAGCAGAACTTCACGATGCTGGACAACCTCAAGCTCGGTTACGGCGGCACGAAGGAGGAGATGCAGCGCCTCATCGCGGACGCCAACAAGCTCCGCTCCGAGCAGGGCAAGACCGCCGACCTCACCATCGAGTCCTACGCCGACATCGTGGAGGCCATCCACACGGTGCAGGAGGAGATGGGAATCACCGGCACCACGGCAAAGGAGGCGTCCACCACCATCTCCGGCTCCATCGGTATGGCCAAGGCCGCGTGGACGAACTTCCTCACAGGCCTCGGGCGCGACGACGTGGATTTCAGCCAGCTCACGACGCAGCTTCTTGAATCCATAGGTGCCGTTGCCCAGAACGTGGCCCCCCGCGTCGCGATAATCGGCAAGAGCATAATTCAGGCCTTCCCCTCGGTGCTCTCGGGCCTTGGCTCCGTGCTTGCGCCCATTGTCTCCGAGGCGCTGTCGACCGCGTGGAACATCGCGGTGCAGTCCCTCGCGGGGTTGGGGATTAAGCTGCCAGCCGTGGACTCCTCGCAGTTCATGTCGGCGTTCAAATCGGCGTCCTCTTTCGCTTCTTCCTCCGTCAATGGGATCAAGGTTGCGGTCTCCGCAATCGTGCCGGTTCTTGCCCCGGTCGCCGCAGGCGTCGTCGCGGCCCTTACCACGATTAAGGGGGTTCAGCTCGCCAGCAGCCTCATGAGCACCGCGAACAGCGCGCTTTACATGATCAACGCATTCCAGGGCTACCAGAAGCTATACGGCTTCTCAACGGCGCTCTCGAAAATTGCCCCCGGCCTCAGCGCCCTTGCAGGCCCTGCCGGAATAGCCATCGCCGCCATCGCCGGTCTCACTGCTGCAGTGGTGGTCGGCTACAACACCAATGAGACATTCAGGGCCGCTATCCAGAGCGCATGGTCTCAGATTCAGGCTCTGGCTGCGGTCGTATGGCCGCTAATCCAGCAGACGGTAAGCCTTGTTATGCAGACGATCCAAGCTGTCGTCACCGCTGTCTGGCCGGTTGTTCAGGCTGCGTTCACCGCTGCGGGTGCTGCGATTCAGGCCGTCGTAAGCTCTGTATTCCCGTTCATAGAGTCCGTCATCACAAGCGCTATGAATGTGATCAATGCCGTGATCAGCACCGTGCTTGCGCTCATCAAGGGCGATTGGGAGGCCGTTTGGAACGGCGTGTTCAACATCCTGCAAGCCGTCTGGGACGGCATGGTCGCAACCGTGCAGTCGTGCATCCGGCTCGTGAGCAGCATCATCGACTCCGCGCTCGGGCTCATCCAAGGCGTGTGGAACACGGCTTGGAGCGCGCTTGGGAACTTCCTCGACAGCGCTTGGAACGGGATCGTCAGCGCGGTGAGCGGCGGCAACGAGCAGGTCATGTCCATCTTAGGCGGGCTCCCCGGGAAGATCATAGGGCTTTTCGCCAATGCGGGCAGCTGGCTCATTGACTCCGGCCGCGCGTTGCTCCAGGGCTTCGCGGACGGCGTGATGAGCGCAGTCGGCTGGGTCGGCGACAAGATCTCCGGCGCGCTCAGCACCATCAGAGGCTTCTTCCCATTCTCCCCGGCCAAGGAAGGCCCCTTCTCCGGCCACGGCTACACCACGTGGTCGGGCAAGGCGCTCATGGGCGACTTCGCCGAGAGCATCGAGGGGCAGGCCGGTAAGGTCAAGGCCGCAACCGCGTCCGTCCTGAGCGTGGCGCAGCAGGGGCTCTCGACCGAGCTGACGAGCGCCCAGACGTTCTCCGTGAAGGCCACGGAGCGCGACGGGTACGCCGACGTGCTCTCGCTGATCGTGAGCGTTCTGGAGCGCATCGCCGACAAGGACGGCAACGTCTACCTCGACAGCGACAAGGTGTCCGCAGCCCTCGCGTCCCGCTCCCGCATCGTTATGGCAGGAAGGGGGCTCGCGTGAAGCTCTTCACCTTCGGGGGCATCGACCTGACCCCGTACATAGACGTGACCTCGTTCACCCGCCCGGTTTTCCCGAAGAGGCGCATAGAGCGCACGACCGTCCCCGGCATGGACGGCGAGCTCGCGCGCCTCGACGGGCTGGAGGCGTCCGAAGTGATCGTGACCGGCTATCTCACCGCGAGGGCGCTTGACGATGTGTCGATGCTCCGGCGCATCCTCGCCGGGATGCTCTCGGCCACCGAGCCTCAGCGCCTCGTGGTGCCGGACGAGCCGTGGAGCTACCTCATGGCGGTCTACGAGGGAGGCGCGGAGCCTTCGCGGCACAGCCACCGGCCGAAGGTCGAGCTGCCGTTCCTCTGCGCCGACCCCGTGGCATACGGCCAGCACCGCAAGGAGGAGGTATCCGGCACCAGATACGTCGATGCGGGAGGCACATACAGGGCGCGCCCGACCATCATGGTCAAGCCGCCCTCCGGCTCCTACTGGCAGATAACCGACGCGGGCAGCGGCAAGTACATCCGCGTGGACGCGTCGTTCACCGGCTCGCAGACGCTCGTGCTGGACACGGCGCTTGCGCGCTGCACCGTCAACGGGAGCGACCACGCGGTGAACGTGGGGAGCGACTTCGAGACCTTCTACCTGGAAGGCCAGACTCAGCTGAAGGTATCCGGCGGCACGGCGACCGTCGAGTGGGACGAGAGGTGGGTGTAAATGCGCATCGACGTGTACAGCAGGCACGACGCCTACCTCGGCACCATCGCCGGGGCGTCCCTCATCTCGTTCGAGCACAGCGACGAGCTGAACGGCGAGGACTCCGTGAGCATAGCGACCACCTTCCGCCTGCGCGAGGGCTACCGCCTCGTCTGGCGCGACAGGAACGGCGCGTGCCACGAGCACGTGTGCCAAGACCCGAAGGGGCTACACGACGCCTCCGGGACGGTCTACACGGACACAGCGCTCAACAGCGTCTGCGAGCTGTTCGGGGACTTCATAGAGGACAAGCGACCCTACGGCTACAGCTACCGCAGGGCGCTTGAGGTGTGCCTGGAGCCGACCCGCTGGACGGTGGGGACGGTAGACCAGGGCGGAACCGTATCCCAGAGCCTGACCTTCTACCACGTCTCTGCACGCGAGGCTCTGCAATCAATCCTGGAATGCGGCGGCGAGCTGGAGACCGAGATAGAGGTCGGCGCGGACGGGGTCTCGGAGCGCAAGGTGTCCATCCGCGCGCATCGCGGGGCATCATCCGGCCACCGCCGCTTCGCATACGGCAAGGACGCCTCCTCGGTTGCCAAGACCGAGCACTGGGGAGCCATCACCGCGTGCTACGGATACGGCAAGGGCGAGGAGACGGACGCCGGGGGCTACGGCAGGAAGCTGACCTTCGGCGAGATCAACGGCGGCCTGAACTACGTGGCCGACAGCGAGGCGCTCAAGACCTACGGCAGGCCGGACGGCAAGGGCGGGCTCGCGCACATCTTCGGGGTCTACGAGGACTCGGAGTGCGAGGACGCCGCCAAGCTGAAGCAGGAGACCATGGACTACCTCGACCAGCACAGCGTGCCGGGGGTGACCTACGAGGCCGACGTGCTAGACCTCGTGGCCTTCGGGCGGGGCTGGGAGGGCGTGGCCGTCGGAGACGACGTCCAGCTCGTTGACACGGAGTTCTCGCCGGAGCTCCGGTGCGAGGGTCGCGTGACCAAGCTGGTCACAGACCTCCTGGGAGGGACGCAGACCGTCACCCTGGGCAACGTGACCGAGACCATGGCCGACATGTGGGCGCAGCAGCGCAAGGAGCTGGGCAGCCTCACGCGGCGCTCCGACTCGTGGGACATCGCCGCGAGCACGCCAGCGGCCTACCTCCAACAGATAATCGACCGCCTCAACGAGCAGTTCAACCTCGCGGGCATGAGCTACTGCTTCACGAGCTTCGAGCAGGGCACCATCTGGTCTAGCGTGCCTCTGGACGATCAGGGGCGACCAACCAAGACGGGCGGCAGCGCGATGCAGATTTGCTCGCAGGGCTTCCGCATCGCCTCCGGTACCAGGGCCGACGGCTCCTACGACTGGCGCACCTTCGGCACCGGCGAGGGCTTCGTGGCCGACTGCATCACTACGGGAACGCTGCTGGCGAGCCTCATCAAGACGGGCGTGCTCCTGGTGGGAACCGAGGGCGACCCGGTTCTCCGCGCCGACTTCGACGCCAGGACGGTCGAGCTGAAGGGCTCGAGCGTCACCATCGGCGCGTCCAACGCCGAGGACGCGATAGCCGGTCTGGAGACGGGGGTCGATGCGGCGCGGGCCGTCTACGGATACTGCACGACCGCCTCTTCCACTGCCATCAAGGAAGTTAATATAGAGGGCTTTCAACTGACGGCCGGATGCATCGTGACCGTGCGATTCGCCAACGCGAACACCGCGATCAGCCCGAGGCTCAACGTCAGTGGCACCGGTGCTAGGTACATCAGGCTCGACGGCTCCCTTCTGGCCGAGCGCAACTGGTGGGGCGATTTCGCGGCGATCACCTTCGCATACGACGGAACCTACTGGAACGTCGCGGATGCTGGGACGCACGCGCTCATAAAGGCGACCGAGGACGCCATCAACCTTGAGGTGTCCGGCGTGAAGGACGATTTGAGCAAGACCAAATCCAGCATATCTGTGATGAAGGAAGGCATCGAGCTCGAGGTGGGCAACCTGAAGACCGGCCTGAGCGGCGCGCAGAGCGACATCGACGCCGCGAACGCAGTGTTCGGCTTCTGCACCACCGCCGCCGACACGCAGGTCAAGACCGTGGACATCGACGGCTTCAGGCTTCGAGAGGGCGCTACGGTTAACGTGCGCTTCGCCAACGCCAACGACGCAGCCCAGCCGAAGCTGAACGTCTCCGGCACGGGGGACAAGTGGATAACGCTCAAGAACACGTACCTGCCGGAATCAAGCTGGTGGTCTGCCAATGACACCGTGACGTTCGTCTACTCGGGCGGATGGTGGCGTGTGGCGGATTCCGGCGCTCTCTCGCGAATCGCCGTCACGGAAGACGAGATCGAGCTAAAGGTGAGCAAGGGCGACGTGTCGTCGCAAATCTCGGTCGAGAGCGGGCAGGTGTCCATCGAGTCCAACCGCTTCTCGTGGGACAGCTCGTATTCCAGCATGACCAGATACGGGCAGCTGACCGTTCAGAGCATGGTGGCCAAGGGAACGTTCGAGTGCGGCAGCACCTACGGAATCAAGCTCAACAACTCCGGGCAGCTCACCGGGTTTCGGAGCGGCTCGCAGGTCGGCTATATCGACTACTCGTCGTCCATGCGGGACGTCAGTACCGGGATAATCAGCTACGGGATACAGATGCAGTGCCAAGGCTCCCTGCGAATATCTACGCCGAGAACGAGCGTGGCTGCGACCTCCGACACGAGCGTGACGGCGACATACGGGTACACGGGCGACCACACGCTGCGCTACATAAGCGAGATACACGACAACGGCAACGGAACAGTCTGGTGGGCTAACTCGTGGAGGACTATCAACTTCATCAACGGTTTCTGCACGTACTGCGGATTCGACTAAGGAGAGGAACCATGGACGAGGAAATCACGGAGCGCATCGACTACTACCTGCTGCATGACCCCATCGGCAATGTGGAGGGGGCGATAGCGGAATACGCCACGGAAAAGCTCGTGGCGGCGGAGCAGCAGGGCGCTGTGTTCATCGCCGTGTACAACACCGGGCGGCGCGAAATCGTCAAGGCGGAGGACATCACGCCGCCGCAGCCCATGATGAACGGGATAACACTGGTGCAGCCGATATACGTAGACCAGCGCGCGCAGGCGACCGTCGCCGTGTTCGACGCCCTGCAATCCATGCTCACGTCGAGCATGACCACAGCATCAGAGGTCGGTGGCGCGAGCACGGCGGCCAAGGCTAAGACCGCGAAGTCACCTGTCGAGACCTTCGAGGAGGAGCTGAGCGCCCTGCGCGCCCTCGCGTACCCGGAGGAGGCCGAAGATGCCGACGCATAAGCTGACCCTAGAGGTGCACAAGCGCACATCGCGCATCCCGCAGCAGGTCGTGGTGCGTCAGGGCGAGGCGGGCACTCAGGCCATCGAGGCCGAGATCGTGGACGACGGCTCCGCGTACACGTCCTCGCTCCCGTCCGTGCGCCTCGACATCATGCGTGCTGACGGGAGATGGGCGCGAGTCACCGCCACGAAGAGCGGGAGCAAGACCAAGTGCACGCTCCCGAGCGAGGCGCTGTCCAGCCCCGGACTCTGCCGCCTGGCGCACTTCGTCTTCTTCTCCGGAACCACCAAGGCGGAGACCACGGAGGGCTTCGAGCTTCGCATCCTCCCGGCTGTGGACACGTCCGACGCGCACAAGGAAGCGGAGCACTACGACGACCTCCTGACCGCCCTGTGGGAGAAGTGGGAAGCCTACGAGAAGAAGGCCGAGAGCCAGGAGGCCGCCCGCGTGAGCGCCGAGAACACCAGAAAGGCCAACGAGACCGCGCGCCAGAAGGCCGAGGAGACCCGCGAGAGCCAGGAGGAGGCGAGGGTCACCGCCGAGAAGAACCGCGTGACGGAGTTCAACGCGCTCAAGAGCCAATCTCAAGCCGCCACGAACGCGGCGAACGGTGCGGCCACCAACGCCAACAACGCGGCGACCTACGCCCGCAACGTCGCGGACAACCTGCAATCGAGCGTCGTGGGGGACGAGGACGTGGCCGAGATGCGCGCCCAGATTGACAGGCTCGGCTCGATGCTCGCCGACTCAACGGGCCAGTTCTTCTACATGGACGGAACGGTGTACTGCCCAAGCTCCAAGGCGTCCGTATCCGGCAGCACCTTCACCTTCGGCTCGACCTGCACGGCGAGCGGCACGACAATCAACCTTGCCTAGGAAAGGGGCAGCAATGGCAGACGCTAAGACGTTCAACGTAAACGGGGTAAACTACAGCATCATCGATCAGACCGCACGTGACAACGCGTCAAAAGCTTTGCAGGACGCCGAGTATTCCCGGCTTGAAAGCATTGGCGCCTACACAGGCCGAAACCTCGCCACCGTCTTCGCAGAGGAGATCAAGCAGAAGGCGAACGTCTGGGAATGGCTTCGCGCCCGTGTACGCGCAGCGAATTACTCCGGAATCCGCATAGGCGATTACATCAACGTCGTCATCCCGCAGACGGCGCAAGTGGCCTCCCAAACGGTGAGCTATGCCGTCGGCGCCATCGACCCGTATTTCCAGTGCGGCGATACCGCGAAGGGGCATCACATCGCGATGGTGCCAAAGTCCACCGTCGCGGTTCGCGGCCCGAATGCCGTGAACGAAAGCTACATCCAGTGGCGGAAGACCGCCGACAACAACGGAACGAACGAGCAGAAGTGCCCATACCTCCTGAGCCAGCTGCATGAGTGGGAGAACGAGCATTTCTTGTCCGCTCTGCCTGCGGAGGTGCAGGCGGCCATCATGCCCCATCGCGTCCTCCTTGAGGAACGCTACTCATCCTCCGGCAAGCTCACCGAGCCTTCGGGTTGGTCCTGGCAGGACCTCGGCAAGATCTGGTCCCTCAGCGAGGTGGAGGTCTACGGCCTGAATGCGTGGAGCAAGCCCGGCTACGGCACTGGCTTCGATTGCCAGTTCCCGATCTTCAAGCAGACAAAGGACCGTATCATGGGCGGTCGCGTCCATTGGTGGCTGCGGTCGGTGTCCGGCTCGTCCTCGTCCGGCGTGTGCTACGTCAACAACACCGGGCATGCCAGCTGCAATTCCCCGGCGATTGACTGGGTGCGGCCCCGCCCCTGCTTCCTCGTAGGTTAGGCCGTAGGCCTAGCCTATGCGCTACACTTGACGACGCCCCGCCTTGCGCGGGGCGTTTGCCGCGAATGCGGACCGTTGCTGTCGATTGGATCTATATGAGCGGCGTGCTTGCCAGGAACAGGACATTGTCCCAGTTCGAGTTCTACCGGAACGCCATTGCCATTCGCGTCGAGGTGAACAGGCTGATGGCGAAGGACAAGGTGTGCCCCAAGGCGTACCGCCTGCTCAACGGCGTCCCAACGGTCGAGACGGCGAGGAGCATCGTCTACAACATCAACCGCGCCGACCATTTCTACCCGAACACCAGCGCAAACGTGATAGAGCGGAGGAAGTACATCACGCTCGCCATCGCCGACTGCGACCAGCTGCTGCAGGACATGCAGTGCCTGATCGCCATGGACGTGACCTCGAACATCAACGTCTTCGAGCGCGTGACCCTCATGATCGACAGGGAGATCGAGCTTCTTAAGGGCTATCGCAAATCGGTGAAGCTCATCGGCGCGCAGACGCCCGAGCAGAGACTTGCCGCCTTGGAGGAAGAAATTGAGCGATTGCGTTCTGTATAATGTCCACGGTCACGCCTTGAAAGTCGCATCAATTGGTGGCTGCGGTCGGTGTCCGGCTCGTCCTCGTCCAACGTGTGCAACGTCAACAACAACGGGAATGCAAACTACAATTCCCCGGCGAATGACTGGGTGCGGCCCCGCCCCTGATTCCCTTATCGCCAGACCGAGTAGGCTCGCCCGAAAGCCGTGCAGAAAGAGGAAGGAAGGCGCGACCATCGGCCACACGGCCGTGAATATGCACCCCGCGCAGAAGGGCGGACGCTTCTTGCATGGTCGGACTCTCCGGCGTTCGGTCCGATTTCATGCCCTTTCTGCAAGCGGCTGCGGAGCGCCATTGCTAACCGTGCGGGGTGCCCGACTTGAATTCTGACGAGCGCCGAGAGGCGAGAAGGGCGAGACGCGCCGAGAAGAGGCGGCGGAGCAGAGATTCCCGGATCGAGGGCCTGGACATCGAGGCGGTGGCCGACCTCAACGCGCTGTACCGCGCCGCGATGCAGGCCGGAAGGGGGGTCTCTTGGAAGGCGTCGATCCAGCGATACCAGAAGGACGTCCTCAAGAACATCGTGCGGACTCGCCGCGACATCCTCGATGGCAACGACCTGCACAGGGGCTTCATCAACTTCGACATCGTGGAGCGCGGCAAGAGGCGCCACATAAGCTCGGTGCACATAGCCGAGCGCGTCCCGCAGAAAGCGCTGGCGCAGGAGGTCCTTATTCCGGCCACTGTCCCGACCGTGATCGGGGCGAACTCCGCCAACATCAAGGGGAGGGGCACGGATTACGCCGTCAGGCTCATGAAGAGGCATCTCGCCGACCACTACCGCAAGCACGGCACCGAGGGCTACATCCTACAGATGGATTTCCGAGACTACTTCGCCAGGATCGCGCACGAGCCCCTCAAGAGGCAGCTTTCATCCCGACTCGACGATGACAGGGTTCTCTCGCTTGCGGAGAGCTTCATCGACGTGCAGGGCGACGTCGGGCTCGGACTCGGCAGCGAGCCCAACCAGATATGCGCCGTTGCGTTCCCGAACGCCATCGACCATTTCGTAACCGAGATGTGCGGCGTCGAGGCCTACGGGCGATATATGGACGACAGCTACTGCATCCACACGAGCAAGGAGCATCTCGTCATGGTCAAGTCGGCCGTCGAGATACTTTGCAGCGACTACGGAATAGAGCTCCATCCGCGCAAGACGCAGATCGTCAAGCTGTCCCACGGGTTCACGTTCCTCAAGAAGAAGTTCTTCTACTCGGAGACGGGGAGGGTGATCGTCAGGCCGTGCAGGGACACCATCACGAGGGAGAGGCGCAAGCTCAAGGCCCTCAAGCGGATGCTCGACTCCGGAGACATCGCCATGGAGCAGATAGAGCAGCAGTACCAATCCTGGAGGGGCGGCCTCGTCCACCTCGACGCGCACGACACCCTTCTCTCGATGGACGCCCTGTATCGCGAGCTATTCCGAGGGTCTGTGAACGGCAACCCCCCCCCGCAACGGTAATTAGGATCGCGGCCTAATCTCACGCCGCGAATACCATGGTCGCACCGACAGAAAGGGGTGCGACCATGGCGCTTACCGAAGAGGAAGAGTCCGCAATTCGCGGCATCATCGAGATTTACAAGGGGAAGTCGGGCGGCCTGTCAGACGACGTCGCGACATCGGCATATGGCTTGTTCCCGGAGTTCGATTCCGGAGGCCATGGGTATGCCGAAGGGGAGCGTGTTCGCTACAAGGGAGTCCTCTACACCTGCATTCAACCGCATACATCCCAATCCGACTGGGATCCCGACGTCGCTCACAGCCTGTGGGCCAAGACCATCGAATATGGCGGTTCCGAGAGCGGAAACGACGAGGTTCCGGAGTGGGTGCAACCGGAGTCCACGAACCCCTACCCGAAGGGCGCTCGCGTGAAGAAGGACGGGAAGGTCTGGGAATCGCTCGTTGACAACAACGTCTGGGTTCCCGGCGCCATCGGCACCGAGGGCGTCTGGAAGGACGTCACCAATGCCTGAGAACCTGATGTGGCAGCTCCTGCCCCAGATCGCGATGCTCTGCATCACGGGGGTCGCCGGGTGGCTGGGCGGAAAGATTCGCGGCTCCAAGGAGGAGCGCGATCGCCGTGAGATTCAGCAGCAGGAGGAGCGCGACATGAACCGCCGAATCTTCCGCCTGCTACTCCGGTATCGGCTCAAGGACCTGCACGAGTACTACGTCCTCGGGGGCCGCACATGCCCCGTCGAGGTCAAGCAGGGCATACAGGAGGTCTATGAGCTATACCACGCCCTCGGAGGAAATGGGCAGGGAACCCACATGTACAAGGAGCTCATGGAGCTCCACGTCGCGTGAAAGGAGCGACCGATATGGACGAGAACTATGACATCACGGAGGAGACCGGTGCAGTCGAGCCCATCGACATCCCGGATGACGTGCCGGTGGAGGGTTACGCCAAGTACTGGCTTCCCGGCTGGCTCTACGACGTATTGAAGTGGATCGGGCTTCTGGCCATCCCGGCAGCGGCGGCGATCTACACCGGCCTCGCGTCCGTCTGGGGCTGGCCGAACGCAGGGGAGGTGGCGCAGACCGCCACGATCGTCTCTACGGGCATCGGCGTCCTCCTCGGCGCGGCCGAGGCTACAAAGAAGGTGTTTTAAGCAATGGCAATGAACGGAATTGATATCTCCAACTGGCAGAAGGGCATCGACCTCGCGGCCGTCCCGTGCGACTTCGTCATCGCGAAGGCCACGCAAGGAACCGGTTACACATCGCCCGACTGCGTGCGCCAGGTCGAGCAGGCCATGTCGCTCGGCAAGAGGGTCGGCGTCTACCACTACATTGGCGGCCAGGGCGCGGTCGCCGAGATGGACTTCTTCATCGACTCCATCAAGAACTGGGTCGGCAAGGTCATGATCGTGCTCGACTGGGAGCGGGGCGAGAACTCTGCGTGGGGCAACTTGGGCTACCTCGAGCAGTGCATCAAGCGCGTCATCGAGCGCACCGGCATTCCGCCCGTGGTCTACGCCTCTGCGTCCGTCTTCCCGTGGGACCTGTGCCGCAAGCACAACTGCGGCACGTGGGTGGCCCAATACGCGAACAACAACGCCACGGGCTACCAGGACGCTCCGTGGAATGAGGGCAAGTACGGCTGCATGATGCGCCAGTATTCCAGCCACGGCCGCCTTCCCGGCTACGGCGGCAACCTCGACCTGAACAAGTTCTACGGCGACGCCGCCGCTTGGGACCGCTACGCCAATCCCAAGGGCTCAGCGCAGCCCGCTCCCCAGCCGACCGCCCCGCAGGGCTCGACCCTCGATCTTGTCGACCGCGTCATGCGCGGCGAGTTCGGTTCCGGCGATGCCCGCCGCGCCGCTCTCGGCACCCGCTACGACGAGGTGCAGGGCTTCATCAACCATATCGACCAAGCGAGCGTCGACACGCTCGTAGCCGAGGTCAAAGCAGGCCGATACGGCAACAACCCCGTGCGCGAGCGCGTTCTCGGCAAGCGTTACAAGGCCGTGCAGGACAAGATCAACGGAGCCTCTCAGCCTGCGCCCCAGCGCGTCTACACCGTCAAGCCCGGCGACACGCTGTCCGGCATCGCCCAGAAGGTCGGCTGGGGCTCCAACTGGGCGGGCCTCGCCAACAAGAACGGGATTTCGAACCCGAATCGCATCTACGTCGGGCAGAAGATCAAGTACTAGAATTCAAGTTAGCGTGAAATCGCCCATGCTCTGCTTTTCGGGCGGGACGATATGATGAAGACTGTTGACCGATGACTAGCCGAAAGTTATTCTCAGCAATATGCTTTTGCCGAAAACGGCAATGCATACCTGATGTCCTAAAGTTCGCGAGAGCATCGCTATAGGGCACCATTCTAATTTTCCTCGAACCCGCTTGAAGTTAATTCGGGCGGGTTCGCCGTTTTCTTCGTCGTAATTCAGGGTCACGACCACGCTTTCGGGCATGAGCATCACCTGATAGACGAACGCCCTCAGAAGATTCCTGTCGTCAAGTTCCTCGCCGTACATGAGGAAGTCTGCGAAGCCCTCCGGGTCTACCTCCTCGGATTGAGCCGATTCGAGGTCTCTTAGTGCCCTCATCTTTTGCGCCTCAAGCTCCTGTATTCGCTCTTTCGTGCCGGGGACGATGATGCCCTGCTCCACTGCCGAGAGGAGGTTCTTAAGGCTTTTCTCGGCGTCTGAGAGTGACTTCTGCGCCCTTTCCTTTTCGATGTTCAGGGCCTTATGGGATTGAAGTCCGCACAGCGCCCTCGCGATCATCATGGCGGTGCTCCTGTCCGAGAGCATCGAGCGGAGAGCGTGCACGATCTCGCCCTCCAAGAGGTCGCGTCTGATGTTCTTCTGGCATTTGCCGGGGCATGAGTAGTACTCGTAGCGCACGCCCTTGTTCCCATAGCCGGATATGCCCTGCAGGCTTCTGCCGCACTCGCCGCACAGCGCCTTGCCCTTGAGGGCGTAGTCACCCCAGGATTCGTCGGCTCGGCATTTCCTCGACCTGACTTCCTGCGCTTCCATGAACGTCCCCCTGTCGATGATTTGCGGCATGCCACCTTCGATCCTGACGTCATCCCAAATGTACACGCCGGTGTACCGCTCGTCGGAGAGAATCTTCCTGGCGAGGTTGTAGTTGCAGGCTCCTCCAGTCGAGTTCTTCACCCCTCGCTCCGCGAGCATCGTGCCTATCTGGTTGACGGCGATCCCCCTCAGTCGCATCTTGTACGCCCACTTCACGTTCTCGGCGGCATCGGGGTCGATTTCGAAGCGCCCGTCCTCTGCGGTCCGGTACCCGTATATCCGTACACCGTTGGTCAGGCACTTGAGTGCGTTGCCACCCATGCCGCGCTTCACCCTGATCGAGGTCTTTGCCGATTCGACGGCGGCCAGCCCCTCGTAGATCTTCTCTATGAGAATCTTTTCCGGGCCGTCGGGCAGCGCCTCCATGGCGCTCACGACCTCCACGCCGTGCTTGGCAAGTTCCTTCTTGTAGATCGGCGCGTCGTATTCGGAGCGCGAGAAACGGTCCATCATGTACACGAGGACGATGTCGCTCTCTCCGGCGTTGGCGATCATCTCCTGGAATTGCGGCCTGTCGTCCGAGCGCCCGGACATGGCGTAGTCGCTGTATTCCCTGACCACCTCGTAGCCCTCGCGGTCGCACCACTCGCGGCACACCCTCAGCTGGTCGTCGATTGACGCCTCGCGCTGCTTGGAGCAGCTGAAGCGGGCGTATATAACCGCTGTCTTCTGTGTCATAATTTGATTGCCCTTCTATGGGTATGAATGCGGAAGGTTACGGCCCCGCGTTCCATTGAGGCCCCGGTGTGTTGTCTTGGCGGACGGTACCGGGGCCTAGTGTTATCTGCATGTCATTCTGCGTTCTGAATCTGTCTAAATTCGTCAACCGTTAGGCCGAACGCATCGACTATCGCGCACGCCTTTTCCCATGTCGGCTCTTTGATCTTTCCATTAAGTAGGCGGGATATATACGGAGCATTTACACCGCTTCTTTCGGTTAGATCTTTGGGCGAGAGATTACATTCCCTCATAAGCTTTGCGACCGTTTGAGCAAAAGTCATCGCTCTCCTCCTCGCTGAAGTTTTGCGGTCGGTATAAAGGGAGCTTATCACTTCTAAAGAATAATTACCAATCCGTAATTTTTGCTTGCACAGTTACGGATTGGTAGCTAGTATTGAGTTGGGAGCTACCAATACGTAATTGAGGGGAGGCGGAAATGAATAAATTCCTAGAGAAGGTTGGCGCCTGGCTTGTCCAAAAGGGAAATACCAAGCAGCTTCTCGCGAACCAGTTGGGCATGTCAACTGTGACCCTTAACAAGAAGCTCGATGGTGAGGCCAGATGGACTTGGGATGAGGTGTGCAGCCTCGCCGACATCCTTGGCTGTCAACTATCCGATTTCCGATAGAAGGGGAGGTGAATAGGTTGGAGCTGATCAATTCAATTCTTGACCTATGTGTGTCGTTGTCCTGCGTCTTCGCAATCGCCCTAGCCTATCAGGCAACCAAGGAGATCGAACGCGTAGATAAGCGCATCGACGAGTTTTCCGGCAAGTTCGACAAAGTCGCAGACGCACGAGACGTAGGAGCCGATGACCGTCATGGCGAATAGGCGCGGATGCGTTTCGGCGAGTCCGGCGACGCGCTCGTACCACGCGCGCTTCGGCTCCCGATGCTTCGGCTTGTATGTCCGTCTCGTATTCATGCTGCCAATTTTCCGCAGCGCGTGAGATTGGAGGCCTTTTGGAAGGTGACGACGAGGGCGCGAGCCCGCAATTCCTATTCGAGGACCGCTTGCAATTCATGCAAGAAGTTCTATTCCCACTGTATTTCGAGCACGTGAGGGGAGGGAGAAGGAAGCGTGAACTGGACCACCGATGAGATCCGATACATGGAGGAGCACGCGGGGGAGGGCGCCGCGGCCATCGCAGAGCACCTTAACCGCACGGTCATATCTGTGAAAGTTCAGGCGAGCAGACAGGGGATATTCCTCACGCCAAGATGGCGGTGCCCGAATTGCGGATGCCTCACGGCCAAGCCCCTGAACGCCAAGACGGGCTGGTGCGCCAACTGCACCATGGAGGCCCGCAGGGAGCAGATCGCCAAGGACGTCCGCGAGCTTGAGGACGAGGTGGCCCGCAGGGAGCGCAACGAGCAGGCGCGGCAGGCCCTCTACTCGAAGAAGAACAGGTTGCGCAAGAAACTGCGGGAAAACAGTCCAAATCAATGAAACTCGGATGAAACCCGCAGGTAAGACACCTAGTAGAAAGGAAAAAAGATGAGGCTGGCACAAAAACAGGGCACCCCCGATTACCACGTCACGGATGCCCCTGTCGGCCAGACGGCCAATGCGAATATACCACGGGAGCTTGTTTTCTGGCTAATCCTGCTGGCGGTTATGGCGTTGCTGTGCGCGTACGTGTGGCTCGTCATGGTCCCCGCGTCCGATGCGGCGGTCGCCGATGCGCGCCACAACCTGATGATGGCCGGTGCCGTCAATGCGTAGCTTCGAGCCTCCCAGCAACCAGATGGCGCTCCCCGGCCTCGACCCGGTGGGCGAGGAGCGCATGAGGGACGCCCGCCGATGGGTCGCCACGCACCGCCGCGAGTTCGAGTGGTACAAGGCGCAGGCGCGCAGGGAGTGCGCGAACACCCACGACCGCAAGGCGAGCCCGAACCGCTGCCTGTACGGCATGAGGATCACGTTCAGCGTCGAGCTTCCCAACCATCTGGCGCCGTACCTCGCCCGCATCGCGATGGAGGAAGACCCTGAGATTCGCATGCGGGTGGCGCGGAGCGACGCCGACCAGTACACCACGGCGGTGATCCGATGACGTGGGAGCTTCGCCGGGTCGGCTTTGTGAAGATGGACATGTTCCCTCCCGAGATCGTGGGAAAGGGGAGGCCGAGGTTCACGCGCTCCGGCAGAACCTACACGCCGAGGAAGACCCGCAAGGCCGAGATTGCCGTGCGTGACGAGTTCCGCAAGGTGTGCGGCGAGCGTTGGGCGAAGTTCGGCGGGCCGGTGAAGGTATCGATCTGCTATTCGAGGCAGCTCGCGAAGAGCAACCCCAAGTTCTGGGCGTTCCGACAGGACCTTGGGAAGCCCGATCTGGACAACGTGGCCAAGCTCGTCCTCGACTCGCTCAACGGCCTGGCCTACGCCGACGATTCGCAGGTCATAGGAATCTGCATGGCCAAGGGCGAGAGAAGGCCCAGCGGCACCGGGAACCTCCTGCATGTGGAGGTCGCCTACTACAACGAAATCTACCGAAAGGAAGAGGAATGAAGTACTTCGAGAGCAACCACATGGCGAATGACGATTTCGACGATCTGCAGGTGAGGCTCCTCAAGGTGACGGCTGTGGTCGCGAGCAACCTGACCTACCACATGGTCCAGGACGACGCTTCCGAGCATGTTCACCAGGTCAAGATGGTGAAGAGCGCCTACACGGCAATCCTGGTCCTGGAGGCAATCGCGGGCCAGTTCCCTGAGGACGTTCGCCGAGAGGCCTATGAGGACGTGTCCGGTTTCAACCGGAAGATACTCGCCAAGCAGGAGGCCTTCAAGAATGCCGTGGGCGCGATCGAGCTGGAGGTGGACGCCGACTCCGAGCTCGGCCGCCTCATCAAGCGAATTATCGGGGAGTAACCATGTCCGTCCAAGTCAAGGCCCTGTTCAAGCAGACGACCGTCAAGGGCGGTACCGCCACGCTGCAGATGGAGATCCTCACCGACGCCCTGGACGCGTTCGACCTCATCAAGATGAGCGGCCAGACCGTGTTCCTCAAGGTGACGCCGGAGCAGGAGACGTTCGAGTTCGACAGCGAGACTGGCGAGATCATCCGCTAATTCTTCTGAAAGGAATCGTTATGCAGGCAGAAGTTATCGATGACGAGAGGCTGGAGGTCACGTACGCCCCAGTGCCCATCAGGGCGAACTTCGAGACCCTTGAGGCCCGAGTCCGCGCCATGGTGGCCGACTACGAGGGCGCGACCTACGACCTCACCTCCGAGGACGCCATCAAACAGGCGAAACGCGACCGAACGTACCTGAATGGGATCGTGAGGGAGATCGACGAGCGCCGCAAGGCGGTGAAGCGCGAATACACGAAGCCCCTCTCCGTCTTCGAGGGGGAGTGCAAGCGAATCATCGGGATCGCAAAGAACGCCTCTGACGGCATCAAGGCGCAGCTCGATGCGGCCGAGGACGCCCGAAGGAAGCGCGCGTACAACGGCCTCGCGGCGCATTACGCGCAGATTGCCGACCTCCTGGCCCCGGTCGTTCCCTACGAGCGCATTCACGAGGACGCATGGCTTTTGAATTCCTTCGGCGAGGTCAAGGCGAAGAACGCCCTCGAGGAGAAGGTAGGCAAGCTCGCCGCCGATTGGGACACCCTGAGCGCGATGAAGCCGTCCATGGCCCACTACGAGACGGCGGAGCGCGAGCTTTTCCGCACCCTCGACCTCGGGGCGGCGATCTCGGCGGCTGCCCGCGAGGACGCGGAGGACAGGCGCATCGCGGAGATGAAGGCCGCGATGGAGCAACCGGCCACCGAGCCGGAGCAGGCCCCGCAGCCCGTTCCGGAGCAAGGTCCGGGTGATGGCCCGTCAGCGCCTATGGAGACCCCAGAGAAGGAGCCGCGCTACGGTTGGACGTTCCGGCTTCTCTCCGCGACGGTCGAGGAGGCGAACGCCGTGCGCCTTTTCTGCCATGAGAACGGAATCGGCGGCTCCCTCAAGCGCGAGGGGAGGGTGAGCTAGATGGCCGAGACCAAGCCCATGTTCGATCTTTTGGCAAAGGCCCAGTCCGAGATGACCAATCCGAAGATGCGCGGCGAGGGTCAGATCGGCAGCAGGAAGTACTCCTATGCAGAGCTCTCGGACGTGTTGAACGTCGTGCGCAAGGCCCTGAACGACAACGGGCTCTACCTCCTTCAGAAAACCGTTCGGGAGGATGACGGGACGCTGTACATCAGCACCAACGTGTGCCGTGGCGACGCGGTCGTTGAGCTCGACCGCGAATACTACTCCTACGAGACCGACCCGCAGAACTTCGGCAAGCGCGAGACGTATGCGCGCCGTTACTCGCTCAACAAGGCCTTCGGACTGGCTGGGGAAAACGACTCGGACGGTGATACAGGCCCCGTCAAAGAGCCGAAGAAATCCTCCGGACAGAGCCTGGGAGGTACCAAGAAGCCCTCGAAGCGCCAGCAGATGCTGGCCAAGATCGCCAAATACAAGGCCGTGTGCATCGAACACGGCATCGCCAACGATGAGTTGGACGGCTACCTGCAGGCGCATTACCAGACGGATGACCCAACGAAGCTCACCGACGAGCAGCTGATCGAGTACGGAAAGCAGCTCGCCGAAACGTTCAAGAAGTACGAGGAGGAGAAATGAGCATCAACCGAGTGGCCGTGTCCGGCCATCTGACGCGCGACCCCGAGCTTCGCGCCACTGTAGGTGGAACGCAAGTGCTTTCCTTCGGCATTGCGGTCAACGACCGCCGCAAGAACCCCAAATCGGGCGAGTGGGAGGACTACCCGAACTTCGTGGACTGCACGATGTTCGGCACCCGCGCGGAGAAGATTCAGCGCTACCTGTCGAAGGGCTGCAAGGTGGCTATCGAAGGCAAGCTCCGTTACAGCTCCTGGGAGCGTGACGGCCAGCGCCGCAGCAAGCTCGAGGTCATCGTGGAGGAGATCGAGTTCCTTTCGCGCCAGCAGGTTGCCGAGCCCGAGCCCGAGGACTTCTACGACGAAGACATCCCGTTCTAAGGAGCGAACATGCGTTACGACATCGGCGAGCTGATCGCCAAGGAGTTCCTTCTAAGCAAGGACTTGAAGAGCGTCGACATGACGGGCTACGAGTGCGACGAGGGGAAGGCCGACGCCCTCTGCATCGACGAGTCCGGCTGCCACGTCCTCGTGAACGTCGAGACCCACCGCAAGCGCGGTGTCGAGGAGCCGAAGCAGGTCTACAACGTGAAGCGCATGCGCCGTGTGCTCATGTGCTACCTGGCCGACCACCCCGAGGTGAAGGCCGCTCGCTATGACCACATCCTCACGACCATCTACACCGGCAACGGCGCCGAGGTCGCCTACACGCCCGGCCTCGCCTCCAAGGAGCGCTAGGCATGGAGGGAACTAAGTTCACGTGGTTCCCCAAGCTCACCGACACGGTGGCCAAGGTCCCGGAGGAGCTGCGCGGCTCGCTCCTCTGGGCCTTGGTCCGGTATGGGACCTACGGCGAGGAGCCCGACCTGGGGTGGCCGCTCGATGCCATCTTCGAGAGCCTTCGCGAGGACATCGCCAACTCGAAGCAGTGCAGGAGCAACGGCAAAAGCGGGGGTCGAGGTAACAGAAAGGCGGCTTCGGATGAAGCGAAACCACCCTTTAACGAAGCCGAAACCCCCCTTTGCAAAGCCCCAAACCCCGCTTTGGGTGATGCCGAAACCCCCCTTTGCGGGAGCGGAAAGGGGTCTTTGGAAGATGCCGAACCCAAACCAGACCAAACCAGTCCAGTCCAATCCAAGCCAGAGGTGGTGAAGCGAAAGCGCTTCAAGCCGCCCACCCCGGAGGAGGCGGACGCATACGCGGCGGAGTGGTGCCGGGAGAACGGCTACGACCCTTCGGGGTTCACCGGGAGCAAGTTCGTCGACTTCTACGCCAGCAAGGGGTGGATGGTCGGGAAGAGCCCGATGAAGGACTGGAGGGCGGCTGCGAGGAACTGGATCGTGAAGGACTGCAGGAAGGGGGCGCGGAATGAGTACAGCGATTTCTGACGCGAAGGCCGAGGCCATGGCAAAGATCCGGGCGTCGAAGATCCGCGCGGCGGGGCTTGTGGGCGAGTACGCCCGCGCCGATTGCGAGCTCGGCCACAGGCTCTATGAGATGGCCAAGAGCGGGGTCGGTGCGTACGTCCACGGGGAGTCCGGGAGGGGCAAGACCTACGCCGCATCCTGCGCTGTGCGCATGTGGGTCGATTCCGGCGGGAAGGCCCGCCTCGTATCGGCGCCAAGGCTCATGGAGGAGGTCTACGCGGGCTTCGAGAGGGACGGCGACAAGCACGCGCTCGACAGGGCGTGCCGCATCCCGCTTCTCGCCCTGGATGACTTCGGCATGGAGAGGCCGACCGAGACCGCCATCGAGAAGCTCTCCATCCTGGTCGACGAGCGGGTCAAGGCCGGACTGCCGACCATCTTCACCAGCAACATTCGAATCGGGGTGCTCTCGAACTCATGGGGCGAGGTCCCCGGCAAGCGCCTCGCATCGAGGGTCATAGGCTCCTGCCGGATCGTGGAGCTAGAGGGCGAGGATTGGAGGGTCAAGTGCCGACCATGAGCCAGCTGAGGGGCCTGTCCCTCGAACGGGCCGAGCTGTTCGGCAAGCCTCACATCGGGGCGCGCTACACCCACGGGGCGCGCTACGAGCGGACTGGGGAGCGGTGCTGCATCTGCAACCGACCAGCCGCCAACTGCCACCACGTCGCGCCGAGGAGGCTCGGCGAGCGGTTCGCCCTCGTGACCCCGGACAGGACGTGGCTGCTGCGAAGCCCGCTCTTCGCGCTGTGCGGCTCAGGCACTACGGGGTGCCACAACGGGTTCCACGGCGGCGCCGCGCTCACGGCCCGATGGATGTGGGACGACCCGCAGTACGAGCGGTGGTGGTGGGACGGAATCCTCCTAGAGCAGTGGGGGCCTCACGCCGAGGAGCTTTACGGATTCGGCTTCTGGCGAATCGAAGACAAGAAACACGGTCGAGTGATCGACATTCGAGAAGGGAACTGAAATGGAATTCAACACCTGCGAGGAGTACGTGCTTGCGGAGCTTGAGAGCGCGCAGGAGGCGGTCCTGACGCTCAACGAGGAGCTCGAGCGCCTTGAGACGGAGAACCAGCTTCTCAAGGAGCGCCTTGAGGCTCTGCCAGACCCGATTGAGAAGGCCATCGCCGACGCAGGGCGGGAAAGCTTGTTCGACTCCAGCACGAGCCTGTATAGGGACGTCATGGATGGGGGCGAAGCCATCCCGTTCAAGGACTGGTGCCTCGAGTGCGTGTATTCCCACCGCATCCCCAAGGGGGTCTCGAAGATTCAGTTCGTGGATTTCTTCGAGAAGGAGTTCCTTGAGGCCTACAACGAGCGCCTTGCCGAGGAATCGGAGGTTTAGCCATGGAGGGGCCTGAGATCATCGAGCGGTACCGGTCGGAGATCGATGAGCTGGAAGCGCGGCGCGACTTCTCCGGCGCGAACCGCAAGCGCATCGAGATGCACAAGGCCCTGCGGGCCGCGGGCGTCTCCGGCGACATCGGGATGAGCAGATACCAGCGCGAGAAGCACGCGCAGCGCTTGAAGCGCGCCGGTTGCAGCGCCGAGGAGATCGCCAGGGCCATGGAGGTCAGCGTCTCCGAGGTGCGGTCGCTCATCAAGGGGGCGTCGCGGTGATCGGCGTCATCCCCGGGCAGATGGCGCTCGACCTGTTCCCCGAGCCATCGAGGCCCGATGCCGCCGAGTCGTGCATCTCTCGCCTCGTGTCCATGGGGTGCGACGAGGAAAGGGTCGCCCCCATGGTGCGCGAGCTGTTCGGTAGGTTCGGCGCGCCCGAGGCTCGCGACCGCGCCAATTGCCTGGCGTACTTCTACGGCGAGAGGCCGATACCGAGGTTGAGGTCCTGCCCTCCGTCCGCCATCGGCCTGTTCGACGGCTCCATCGACTACCACGTCGTGTGGGACAGGTGCTGGGCGGCCCGCTGGGCTCCGCTGCGGGACGTGTTTGAGGTCCGTGAGTGGCACTACAACTACCGGAGGCCCTACACGGGGGCGCCGGTGTTCATCTGGTACGTCGACAACAAGGGGCGCGAGGTAAAGCGCCCGTATGAGGAGGGTGCATGCGAAGGATAGCGGTGGTCTTGGCCATAGTTGCCTCTTTGACCGTACCTGCGGCCATCGCCTGCAAGATTTACGAGCTCGTGAAGCTGCTGGCGGCTGGTTTGCTGCTACTGGTGCTTATGAGCGGATTGGATTAGGGATGAAACGAAAGATTATCGCCTGCGCACTCGCGGTCGCCATGGCCGCGTCTACCATCGGCCTGACCGGATGCACGGAGAAGGACAGGGTCAGTTGGAACGTCTCCCAGGAGGCGAACAACTTCAACGCCGTGCGACGGTTGACGGTGATCAACACGCTGTCCGATAAGGTCCTCCTGCAGATGACGGGGACGTTTGCTATCCAAACCGATCCGGACACGAACGAACTGCAGGTCATCTGCGAGCTTGAGAACGGCGAGTACCAAAAGCACTTCGTCTACCTCAACAAGTTCACGACCTACACGGTGGAGGACATCTCGGGCAGCGATGTGGACAAGTACAGCTACGAGCTGAACTTCATGCCGGAGTTCCTGCCGGGCGTGAAGATCACGGCTAAGGAGTAATCGCATGGAGCTCAAGGAGTGCCCCTTCTGCGGGGGCAAGGCGCACGTGGCGGAGAACGTGAGCGTGTACGGGACCATGTTCGCCGCGTGCTGCGACGACGTCGAGGGATGCCCCGCCGGAACACCCGGCAATTGGTGGAAGTCCGAAGAGGAGGCCGCTGGCAAATGGAACACCCGGTCTGCCCAGGTGGCGCGGAACGGTGATTCCGAATGAGAGACCCCAATGAGGTCCTGCACGGCCCTTTCGACATCGAGACCCACAAGGACACCTTCGTCCATTACTTGGAGGTCTGCATCGAATCAGATGGAACCGTTCACTATGCGGTCCCTAGCCATCAGAGATGGCTGCTCGAGCGCTTCATGGACCGCGAGGGGATTGAGGCCGATCTGGAGGCCTGGGAGCGCATCCCTCCTTATGGAGTCACCGACTGGCTTTGCCGCGAAATTGGATGCATTGCGGTGTGGGAAGACCGGTTCTCTGGCGTGCCGAACGCCAAGCAGCGTGCCGCGCTGAGGCGGTTGAGGCTCGCCGGGCTTTACAAGGGATCGTGTTAGACGGGAGGAATGATGGCCGTAAACGAGAGCGTAAGAGCGGCTGGCATAGATCTGGCGCATATTGTCAGAGAAATTGCAAAAGACGAGGTGAGTGCGGAATTGCAGCGGTGCCCTGGAGGCTTGACCGAGAAGGAGCGCCGCATCCTCGACATGTGGCCCAGGTTCGAGGACGGCGAGCTCGTGATGCCTGGCGATAAGGTCCATTACGCCTCGGCGCACAATGACGAAACCGAGATAGAGGTCGAGTCAATCACGGCGATGGACGGCTATTTCGTGCTCTGCGATGACGAGTGCCGGTCGAACCAGTACGAACAGGGGCAGCGCGTCAAGCGCCCCGCACCCAATGTCCTGGACGCCGACGGGGTGGAGATCAAGGTAGGCGACACGGTGTGGTACCGGAGCCTGTCTACCGGTGACCGCATGCGAAAGGCCACGGTGACCGGCTTCGGCGAGCACAGCCTGGACGGGCCGCTTGCGACGCTCAAAGACGAAGCGGGCGGAACTTGGCACATCGACCCGAAGAAGATCACCCACACCCGCCCGGACAGTTGGGAGCGGCTTGAGGAGGACGCGTGCAACAGCATCTGCGGGTACTTCGGAAAAGGGGTGAGCGAATGCGACGACTGCCCTGCCAATGCCATCGCGGCAAACTCCGACGAATTTGAGTGCTGCGAGCGCGCGGTGAAACTCGACATCGTCCGCCGCGCCAAGGCGCTCGCAAAGGTGGAGGTGGCCGAATGACACCGAGTATCGAGGAGCGCAGGCGGGTTTCGGACAAGCTCGCCGAGCTCGTCACGTCAACCAACGTGAACTGGCCCCAGCTGTTCGACGCGCTGGGGACGCCTGGCCGGGATGTGACGGTGCTCTACCTTGCCGACCTCATCGACCCGTTCGCATGGAAGGTCACCGTCGCGGACAACGAGCGGCTTTTGGATAGATGCAGGGAGCTTGAGGCCGAGAACTCCCGTCTCAAGGCGGCTTTGGCAAAGGGGGTTGAGCGATGAGAATCCCGTTCTGGCTTCGACATCCGATCAGGTCCGTGCGGATGCGACTTATCCCGCCGTGCGCTCGATGCGCTCATAGGAGCTTTGATTTCGGGCACGTTCACTGTCGTTGCCCGGCTTACATCGAGCATATCGACAAGACAGAGTGCGTTTTCATCAGGTATGGAGACGCCATTGATGTGCGGGGTGGCAACTACTGCCGCTTCTCACCCAGGGAGGAGAAATGAGCTTCGGGTTGCGGGACGAGGACTGGGTCGAACCCGACCCGGAGCCGATCATCAAGTGCCGGGACTGCGAGTTCTGGGAGAGGTGCCCAAGCGGATGCGAATGGGGATGGTGCACCGACCACCGGTGCGAGTTCACGAGAGAGGACGATGAGTGCTGATGAGAAAACATGACTGGAGCACGATGAGGGGCGAGGTGACGGGCGCGTTCGGCTGCGTGACCGCAGCCCTCGTCTGCATCGCCATCGACGCGGGCCTTGTCGCCCTGATCGCATGGCTCATCCGGACGATTGCGGGGTAGCAGATGAGAATCAGCGAGCTTGAGGTAGTGAGAATCCCAATAGAGGAGCTGAAGCCCTACGACAACAACGCAAAGCTCCACACGAGGGAGCAGATAGACGCGGTCGAGGCATCCATCAGGGAGTTCGGCTTCAGGAACCCCGTCATAGCGTGGCACAACGAGGACGGCATCGCCGAGATCGTGGCCGGGCACGCGAGGACCACGGCGGCGAGGAACCTCGGCATGGAGGAGGTGCCGTGCATCTTCGTCGACGACCTCACCGATGCGCAGCGTCGTGCCCTGACCCTGGCGGACAACAAAACCACCATGATGACCGGCTTCGACGAGGACATGCTGGCCTACGAGCTTGATGTCCTGGCGGACGAGTTCGACATGGCGGATTTCGGTTTCGCGGACTCCCTCGGAGATGCCATCGAGGATGTGGACGTGGAGGAGGACGAGGTACCGGATGTCGTCGAGTGCAGGGCGAAGAGGGGCGAGATTTGGCAGCTTGGCGCGCACCGGATCATGTGCGGCGACTCGACCTGCCGCGAGGACGTGGAAAAGCTCGTGGGGGGGGGTTCTGCGACTTACTCCTGACAGACCCTCCCTATAACGTGGCCCTCGGGCAGCACATGCGGCCTTCCGAGCTCAAGCAGCTCCACCGCAGGACGGACGGCCTCGTGATCGAGAACGACTCATGGGACGATGACGACGCTTTCGTTGTGTTCCTCAATTCCGCCTTCGACAACGCCATGGAGGTGCTGAACCCAGGCGCCGCCTTCTACATCTGGCACGCCGATAGCCAGCGCATGAACTTCCTGAGGGCCTGCGAGCTCTCGGGGATGACCGTGAGGGAATGCCTCGTGTGGGCCAAGAACACCTTCGCGCTGGGCAGGCAGGACTACCAGTGGCGTCACGAGCCGTGCCTGTACGGATGGAAGGACGGGGCCGCGCACAGCTGGTACTCGGACCGCAAGCAGAGCACCGTCCTGGAGTTCGACAAGCCATCCGTGAACGCGGAGCATCCGACCATGAAGCCCGTCGGACTCATGGCCTACCTGATAAGGAACTCCACCAAGGAGGGCGACACCGTCCTCGACGTTTTCGGCGGCTCCGGCTCCACGCTCATGGCGTGCGAGGGCATGGGCAGGAAGTGCCTGTCCATGGAGCTAGACCCGCACTACTGCGACGTGATCATAACCCGATGGGAGAATGCCACGGGAAAGACCGCGATAAGGCTTGAATAAGGGCTAGACCAGAGCGAACATGCGACGCACGGTCACGACGGTCGGCGGGGTTCCGTTACCAGCGCGGTGTAAGGTGCACCGATTACCCGCCGTCCACCATGGCCGTGCGTCATCAGGGGCCGTCCTTACGGGCGGCCCCTTCTCATGCCGATGGGAGTATGCAGTATGCAGCCTTTCCACCGATGGGATATGCACAATGGTGCCAGCAGAGACGGGGCTGTACCGGATTCTATGCAAAAGAGGGATTGCGATGGGCAAGACGAACCCTAGGAACGCCAACGGCAACGCGAGGAGGAAGCTCAGGGCGAGGCTCAGGGCGGAGGGAAGGCCGTGCCATATCTGCGGCCTGCCCATCGACTATAGCCTCCCGGCCGGAGACCCATGGAGCTTCGAGGTGGACGAGCTGGTGCCCGTGAGCCGTGGGGGAGACCCGCTGGACTACTCCAACGTGGACGCCGCGCACCGCATCTGCAACCAGAGGCGCGGCAACAGGATGGACGGTGACGAGGGCGCGAAGGGGCTTCCAATCGTGCGCTCTCGGCTGTTCTAGTGGGCGGATTCGGGGCGATTCTGTCGGCTCGGCGGTAGTTGGCCGAAGCTGCGGCAAGCGGCCTTAAAACGGCATAGGGGGGTTTACCCCACCCCCTATCTCGAAGGCACGCCCCGGGCGATATAGCCGATTTCCCCCCGCATATCTCGGGGCAATAGGGGGGGGGTATCTCACGCCGCCTATACCATCGCTCCCAACGAAGGGAGGCGCTATGGCCAAGGGCGGACGGGGCGTTTCCATGCCGGATGACATCGCTCTAGACCCCGTGCAGAGCGCCATCTGGGAATCGCTTGCCCCGAGCGGAGACAACAACTTCACCAATCAGGACGTCGAGCCGCTGCGCGAGCTTTGCTTCTGGCACGCGGTCTTCCGCAGCGCTCAGAACGCGATCTCCAAGAGCGACGGGCGGATCAGCATCTTCGACGCGGTGGGATACAAGCCGTTCAAGTCCCCGGACGGCAGGAGCCTTCCCATGATGCGTAAGAGCCCCGCGCTCGCGGTGCTCAAGGAGGCGAGCGCGGAGATTCGCGCCCTGTCCGACCAGCTCGGCCTGTCCCCCAAGAGCCGGGCGGAGGCCAGCGCACCGCAGAGGCGAACGACGGAGAAGGCGCAGCTTTTGCAGCTCGCAACCTCGCGACCGGCGCCCCGTAGGGCGGTGGGCGAGTGAAGCCTAGGCAGACACCGACGCTTGAGCTGAACGTTCCGGATGGGTTCGAAGGCGCGGCTGACATCGCGACCGAGCTCGCATCGCAGTATTTCGGAGCCCCCATGCCGTGGCAGCCCCACCTGCTCGATGTGATGCTCGCCACCGACGGGGACGGCATGTACGTCAACTCCGAGGTCGGCATCAGCGTCCCGCGCCAGAACGGTAAGAGCTGGGTTGTACGCTCCCGATGCTTCGACGGCCTCATGCGCGGGGAGAAGATCCTGTACACCTGCCACCACGGCGACACCTCCGACGAGATGTTCCAGGAACTCAAGGCCCCGTTCGAGGACGATGAGGAGGAGGAGCTTCGCGACCTGCTCAAATACGTCCGCAAGACCAACGGCAAGCAGGCCATCGTCCTGAACAACGGCGGGACCATCCGGTTCACCACCAGAACGGACAGCGGCGGTCGAGGCAAGAGTTTCGACGTGCTGATCATAGACGAGGCGCAGGAGCTGACCGACATGCAGCAGGCGGCGCTGCTGCCCGCTATCTCCGCCGGGAAGATGCACAACCCGCAGACCATCTACCTCGGAACCCCGCCCGGCCCAAAATGCCTGGGGACGGTCTTCGCGAACCTTCGGAAATCCATCCTCAAAGGCGATTCGCAGATGGCCTGGATGGAGTGGGGCGCCGCCGAGATCGGAGACAAGAACGACCGCGCTCGCTGGTACGAGTGCAACCCCTCGCTCGGGATCGTCCTCGAGTTGAAGGCCGTCGAGAGCGAGTGCAACCAGATGGCGCCCGACACCTTCGCGCGCGAGCGCCTGGGGTGGTGGGCGGACGACGCCGAGGTGGCAAACCCCGCCCTGCCGCCTGGCCTATGGGCGAAGCGGGAAGTCAGGAAGGCTATGGCGGGCGGGAAGCTTGCCTTCGGCGTGAAGTTCTCCACCGATGGCAGGACTGCGGCCATCTCGTGGGCTCGCGCGGTGAGGGGAGGCCCCTCCTACGTGGAGCTGTACGACGTGGCCTGCACCGATGGTGGCACAGCCGGAATCTCTGACATGCTCCTCCGGAACAAGGGAGAGATCGCGGCGGTGTGCATCGACGGAAAGTCCGGGGCCGACGCCCTCATCCAAAGGCTGGGTGACAACGCGTTCCCGAAGAAGGCGGTTATCACGGGAAGCCCCGCGATCGTGCAGGCCGCCGCCTCGATGCTACTCGACGAGCTGAAAGACGGCTCCCTCGGCCACATCGCATCGCCAGCCCTGGACGAGTCCGCCGCAAGGTCGGTCAAGCGCGACATCGGCTCAGCTGG
>ENA-UESJ01000158-UESJ01000158.1-human-gut-metagenome-genome-assembly--contig:-NODE-158-length-34835-cov-9.397606_pt1 | contig 34835 bp, 26 predicted proteins | sample MGYA00243000_ERZ508001 | MGnify/ENA primary metagenome ERZ508001 (study PRJEB26167, sample SAMN06115479) | human gut metagenome | host: Homo sapiens | place: China:Chongqing | collected 2015-03-03... | reverse complement strand
TCCTTGCACCTATTATAGCACAGATTGCCGGGATTGCCTTGTGTCGCAATGCTTTTTGGGTTGGTCAGTAGACATTACCTACGTGAGCCACGGCAAAGCATATAATTGGGTTCAATACACCATCAAGAACCAAGTTTATTTCGGGGCACCGGAAGAAGACCCGTCCTACTACCTCCCGGGCTATACCTTTGTAGGCTGGAAAATCGACGGCGTAGAAGGAACGCCGCGCTCCTACATGCTGCCCAAGGGCTCGTATGGCAATCGAACGGCGACCATGCTTTGGGAGCCAATTCCGTAAGCGTAAACAAGGAGAACAAGGAGGGGATGCGCATTGGACTACCTCAGCGTAAAGGAAATAGCGGAGCTGTGGGGCGTTTCCATCCGCATGGTGAATTACTACCTGAATACCGGGCGGATTCAGGGGGCAATCCGGAAATCGGGCGGGTGGCTGATTCCGGCGAATACGCCGCATCCGGCGGATTTGCGCAAGAGCGGGCAGCGCGGGCAGGAAAAAATCCCCCCGCGGATGGCAAAGTGCTATATGCCGCTGATTTCCCGCCCGTGCGACAACGGCTTCCAAAATCTCCTGCTGACCATGAACGACGAGGAGGAACGCGACATCGCCCGCGCCCTGCACCACTATTTCCGCGATGAGCACGAGGAAGCCCGCGAAATCAGCGAGAAATACCTGACGAGCAAGTGCCCCGAAATCCGCCTGTCCGCGCTGATTACCAACACGATGGCGATGCTGCAGACGGGGGACGCCGCCAAGTGCCGCCGGAATCTCGAAATGATTCAGCGGGACGGGCAGCGCGCAAACGACGATTCGTGGCGGCTGTACAGCAGCATTACCGACGCGCTCATCAGCGTGTTCTTCCACTCCGAGAAGCTCGACTTGACCCCTATCCGCCCCGCCATCGGTATTCTTCCGCCCGGAATGCAGTATTTCGCCATGTACGCCATCGCCCACGCGCTCTACATCCGGCGCGAATACGAACACGCGATGGGCATTGCCGAATCCGCCCTGCTGATGGCGGGCACGCGCTACCCCATTGACAGCATCTACCTCAACATCGTCCTGTGCATGATTTGCATGAGCCTGAAGCAGGATGAACGCGCGGAGCAGAAGTTCGATGCCGCGTGGAGCATCGCCAGCCGCGAGGGGTACATCCACCCGTTTGTGGAGCATCACGGCATTTTGCAGGGGCAGGTGGAGCGCGCGCTGCGCAAGCAGGATCCGGAAACGTACAACAAGATTGTGCAGTCGGTCTACCGCTTCAGCCGCGGGTGGATGAAAATTCACAACCCCGTGTCGACGCTGCAGGTGACCGACGCGCTCACACCCTACGAGTTTTCGATTGCCATGCTTGCCGCGAAGGGTCGCAGCAACAAGGAAATCGCCGCGCTGATGGGCGTTTCCGTCAACACGGTGAAGTCGTACATGGAGAGCATCTTTGAGAAGCTGCAAATCTCCAGCAGGAATGAAATCGACGCGTATGTGAATCGGTAATAAAATCAGCCGCGACGAGCATATTCACTCGTCGCGGCTGTATTTATCTATGCGCTTCCTTATTTTGATACATCCGCGCGTCCGCCCGCGCCAAGGACTCCGCCAAATCATCCGTTGACGGATTAAAATGCGAACAGCCCACCGATACCGTCGGCAGAACCGGATTCTCCGCCCGCGCCGCATCCATCAGGTGCTGGAAAATCTCCGTCATGGTGTTGTATTGCGCGTTCCGCCGCGTCAGTATCACGCAGAACTCGTCGCCGCCGATGCGGAAGCACGTCCCGTAATTCCCGTACGCGCGGCGGATGCAGCCGGCAATCGCCCGCAGGCAGGCGTCGCCCATCAAGTGCCCATGGCAGTCGTTGACGTCCTTGAAGCGGTCAACGTCAAACATCAGGATGGCGGCAGGCACACGCAGGCGCGCCAGATAATGCTCGTAGCCCAAGCGGTTGACCAACTGCGTCAGCCCATCGGTTTGCAGCACCATGTCGCTGGAGAATTTCGACATCATCAGCGCACCGCAGCTGATGGTAATCCAGTCGATTCTGACCATCGGCAGGAAAAACTGCACCATCAGCCCTAACAGCACGAACAGCGTCGCGAGCATCAGCTGTGTGCCGCCGGTATACTGGTAGGCGCGGCAGGCGAACCAAATCTGCACGAGGAAGAACACCATGCTGCCCATGTAGGCGAACGTGTAGAGCGGGTAGAGTGATCCGTGGTGATAGAAATTCTGCCCATCGACATAGAACATCAGCCCCGTGAACGCCGAGAGCAGCACCAGCAGCGCGTGGAAGCCCGCAAGGCACAGCAGCCTGTGTACCACTTTCCGCGGGCAGGGATGGATGACGCAGCCCGCGAACAGCCCGATTAGCGGCGCAAGCGAAAGTTCGATGGTCTTGACGGCGATATGCAGCGGAATCAGCGCGGGCGGCGTGCCATCCATCTGCACGCCCGACCACTCACACAGCGCGCAAATGGTAATGGTGGCGTACAGACCGCCGCAGAGCAGGTTTCGGATCTTGGATTGGCTGATGTCGCCGCGCAGGGAGAAGAGCATAATCGCCATGGCGAAGACGCTGAGAGCAATATTTGCCGTGTATAATTCATTCATGCTGATTGTGGAGGCGGTTGACAAGCAATCGCGGCAGATAAGTTTGAAAAGGGCAAATTCCCCCTTCTTATAATAATGATACCACGAAAAAAAGAGGATGAAAAGTTGGTTACATAGGGGAAATTGCAAATGTGGCAGATTTCAACAAATGCGGGGGAAATGGTTACATGGAGCGTCTCCCATCCCCACGAAAAAAGGGACTGACCGAAGCCAGTCCCTTTGATGATTATTCGTATTCGCAAACGCTTGCCCAGCGGATGAGCAGGTCGCGCTCTTCGGGCTTGCCCTTGAGGGACTGGCTCGCGGCGACGATCGGAATCCACTGTTGGACGTACTGCTTGGCGGTGTCGCTCTTCTTGCAGAAGAGGGAGAGGTACTTCTCCGCCAGCGCTTCCTTGCTTTCGAGGACGAAGAGCAGGTAGGTGCGGGCAACATCAGCGGACGCGTTGCCCTGCGTGGCATGCGACCAGTCGAGGATGTACCACTGTCCGTCGGGCTTCAAGATAATGTTGGACGGGTTGAAGTCGCCGTGGCAGACCTTCTTGTGGACGTGCATACTCGCCAAGCGGGTGTGCAGCTCGTAGCGGGTGGTCGCGTCGAGGTCAGTGGCGGAAATCTTGCGCTGCATCTTCTCCGTCAGGCTGTTGAGCATCGGGCAGGTGCAGGCGTGAACCTTCATCTGAATGTCCACAAACAGGTTCAGGTACTCGTCTTCCTTTTCCGGATGCGCCGCCATCAGCGCCGCCAGCGTGTCGCCTTCGACGAACTCCGTCGTAATCGCCCACTGACCGTTCACCGTGTCAACAGCCAGCAGCTTGGGAATCGGCAGGCCCGTCTCTTCCACGCGCGCCGTGTTCAGCGCTTCGTTCAGAATGTCCGCCTTGCTGTACCCTTCGGCAAACACTTTGATGGCCTTGGCGCCGTCGCGGTAAATCTTCTTATTTTCCCGCTCGGCAATCACATGCGTCAAATCCATAGGGAAACCTCCTTCTATATGGTTCATGTTTATTGGGGGGGGGAGAGGCGCAAGGGCGCTGCCCTTGACCTGCCAAAGGGTCTGTGACCCTCTGGACTCCCTTTTCGCGATTGAGTTGAGCACGTTATCATGCTTGCCCGAGCGCTGATTGGGGCGCCCCGCAAAGTCCGATATTTGTCCTGAATATCTATTCGCCGCCCAAATGCGACATTCCTGCAAGCGGACAAAATTTTTTGTGCTCAAAAATGCCCGGCCCAGCAGAAGCATTCCTGCCAAGCCGGGGAGAATGGCGCATTACTCGCCGTAGTACGCCTTCAGATACATTTCCTTGATTTCGCTGATGAGCGGGTAGCGCGGGTTCGCGCCGGTGCACTGGTCGTCGAACGCCTGCTCGGACATTTCGTCCAGCGTCGCGAGGAACTTCTCCTCGTCCACACCGTAGTCGCGAATCGTATTCTTGATGCCGACGCGCTCCTTCAGGGCATGGATGTTGCGAATCAGGTTCTCCACCGTCTCGTCGTCATTCGCACCCTTGAAGCCGAGGAATTCGCCGAATTCAGCGTAGCGGCGCTTCGTGTGCGGATAGGCGTACTGCGGGAAGGTGCCCATCTTCGTGGGAACTTCGGCGCTGTTGTAGCGGATGACCAGCTCAATCAGCAGCGCGTTGGCGATGCCGTGCGGCAGGTGATGGAACGCGCCCAGCTTGTGCGCCATGGAGTGGCAGACGCCGAGGAACGCGTTCGCGAACGCCATGCCAGCCATCGTGGCGGCGTTGCCCATCTTTTCGCGGGCAACCGGCTCGTTCTGACCGTTGTCGTAGCACGCGGGCAGATACTCGAAAATCAGCTGAGCCGCCTGCTTCGCCAGACCGTCGGTGAAGTCCGTCGCCAGCATGGAGGCGTAGGCTTCCAACGCGTGGGTCAGCGCGTCGATACCGGAGGCGGAGGTCAAACCCTTCGGCGCGGACATCATCATGTCAGCATCCACAATCGCCATCTTCGGCAGCAGCTCGTAGTCCGCCAGCGGGTACTTCACGCCGGTGTCCTGATCGGTAATGACGGCGAACGGGGTGACCTCGGAGCCCGTACCAGCAGAGGTCGGGACGGCGATGAAGTACGCCTTTTCGCCCATCTTCGGGAAGGTGTACACGCGCTTGCGGATATCCATGAAGCGCATTGCCATGTCGAGGAAGTCCACTTCCGGATGCTCGTACATGACCCACATAATCTTGCCGGCGTCCATCGCGGAACCGCCGCCGATGGCGATAATGCAGTCCGGCTGGAAGGAGGTCATGGCCTTGGCGCCTTCCTTTGCGCAGGCGAGGGACGGGTCGGGCGCAACATCGTAGAACGTGGTGTGGACGATGCCCAGCTCATCCAGCTTGTCGGTAATCGCCTTGGTGAAGCCGGATTTGAACAGGAACGCGTCGGTGACGATGAAGCAGCGCTTCTTGCCCATAACTGCCTTGAGTTCATTCAGGGCGACAGGCAGGCAGCCCTTCTTGAGGTAGACCTTTTCAGGCGCACGGAACCACAGCATATTCTCCCTCCGGATGGCAACAGTCTTGACGTTCAGCAGGTGCTTGACGCCGACGTTCTCAGAGACGGAGTTGCCGCCCCACGAGCCGCAGCCAAGCGTCAGCGACGGACGCAGCATGAAGTTGTACAGGTCGCCGATGCCGCCCTGAGAGGAAGGCGTGTTGACGAGGATACGGCAGGTCTTCATGCGCGCAGCGAAGCGGTCAATCAAATCCTTGCGGGTGACGGCGTTCAGGTAGATAGAAGAGGTGTGGCCGTAGCCGCCGTCAGCAATCAGGTGCTCCGCCTTGTCGAACGCGTCGTCGATGTCCTTGGCGCGGTACATCGCCAGCACGGGGGAGAGCTTCTCATGCGCGAACTCTTCAGAAATATCCACGGATTCGACTTCACCAATCAGCACCTTGGCGGTTTCCGGCACGTCCACGCCCGCGAGCTTGGCGATGGTGTGCGCCTTCTGACCGACAATCTTGGCATTCAGCGCGCCGTTGATGATGATGGTCTTGCGCACCTTGTCCAGCTCTTCGCCTTCGAGGAAGTACGCGCCGCGCTTGGCGAACTCCGCCTTCACCGCGTCGTAGATGCTGTCCAGCACGATGGTGGACTGCTCGGACGCGCAGATCATGCCGTTGTCGAACGTCTTGGAGTGCAGGATGGAGTTGACGGCCACCTTCACGTCAGCGGATTCGTCGATAATCGCGGGCGTGTTGCCAGCGCCGACGCCCAGCGCAGGCTTGCCGGAGGAGTACGCCGCCTTGACCATGCCGGGGCCGCCGGTGGCGAGGATGATGTCGGCTTCCTTCATCGCCATGTTGGTCAGCTCCAGCGAGGGAACATCGACCCACGAGATGATGTCTTCGGGCGCGCCGGCAGCCACAGCGGCTTCCAGCACAACCTTCGCGGCGGCGATGGTGGACTTCTTCGCGCGCGGATGGGGAGAGATGATGATGCCGTTGCGGGTCTTGAGGCAAATCAGCGTCTTGAAAATGGCGGTAGATGTGGGGTTGGTGGTCGGGATGACCGCCGCGACAACGCCGATAGGTTCTGCAACCTTCATCATGCCGAATGCTTCGTCGCGCTCCAGCACGCCGACGGTCTGCGTGTCCTTGTAGGCGTTGTAGATGTATTCAGCGGCGTAGTGGTTCTTGATGACCTTATCTTCCACCACGCCCATGCCGGTTTCTTCCACCGCCATCTTCGCCAGCGGGATGCGCATGTTGTTCGCGGCGAGGGCAGCTGCCTTGAAAATCTTGTCCACCTGCTCCTGCGTGTAGGTCGCATAGACCTTCTGTGCCGCGCGGACGCGGGCGAGGGCCGCCTCGAAGCTCTCCACGTTATCGACGATCGGATATTCTTTCGCCATGATACTCTCTCCTTATGCTTCATCCGTCCTGCGGGGATGCGCCCGCGAACGGGGGATGTCGGTGTTTGTCGGGGTGACGAGAACAGTGTAGCAGATTGTTAAGCTCTTGTCAAGTGGCTGACACGATTTTAACGATATTTTTTTCACAATTTAATACGTTTTCGGAACGGGATGAATGGAATGGCGAATAGATGGGCGAAGAGGACAAATACAAAAAGCGCTGTACAACAAAAAAACAGCGGATGAATGTCAAATTTGCTGTTCTTGCTTGAAAATGTGCGGAAGATGCGGTATAATGGGGTGGAAAAGCACTGGAAGGGGAGGGACACTCGTGGACAATGAGGAGAAAAAGGAAGACGGGGCGACTTGTTGTCTGACGCTGCCCCTTAAACTGGAAAAATGGCAGTCCGACCATCTTGAAAAGCGTTTCGAGATTGCGCGGCAGCTGTATAATACGCTGGTTCATGCCGAGTTGAAAAGAATACATCGGATTGAGAGGATGCCGGAATATAGAGAAATTGAGCGGCTGATAGAAGCAACAACCGATAAGAAGGAAAAGTGGGCATTAAAGAATCAAAAGAAGCAGTTTTTGAGGAAAAACGGTATCAACAGAAACACCTTCACAATGGACATGAAGCGGTTATACAAGCATTTCAATGATAATATCGGCTCGAATGTGGCGCAGCATGGTATTGTCTCGCAAGTGTTGACTGCTTTTGAAAAGGTATACATTGAAAATCAAAGTGGTGAGGTGCATTTCAAGAAGCCGGGCGATCTCCGCTCTGTGCAGGGGTACTCGCAGAAGAAAAGTGGCGGCGTGGAGATTATGTTTCGGGAGGGAAAAATCATATGGAATCAGCAAGGAAATAATGATCGAAAAGGGGTTGCCAGAGAATTTCCGTTAAAACTATCGCCTGATAATTCCTATGAAGCCGAAATGCTGAAAAAACATGTGAAATTTGTCCGCATTCTCCGAAAGGAAGGAAAAACAAAGCCGCATTGGTATGCACAGCTTGTTTTAGAGGGCAAGCCCGCAATCAAACGCGACCCGGCAAGCGGTGCACCAAAGCATCCCGTCGGGCATGGTGCCGTCGGCATCGACATTGGCACGCGAACGCTGGCGTATTCGGCAGATAGCAAAGTAGATTTGATAGAATTGGCTGACCGTGTTCAGAATATTGAGCAGGAGAAATTACTGCTTCTAAAGAAAGCTGGACAGAAGCCGACGGGCGACAAATCCGGAAAACTATAAGCCAGATGGTACCATCAAGAAAGGCGTGAAGCTGACACGGAACAAGTCCAAGCGATACAGGAAGATTCAGCACCAGTTGGCGATGCTGCAGCATCGTCAGGCAGACATCCGAAAGCGTCAGCATAACGAACTGGCGAATTACCTGCTGACGCTGGGTGATTGCTTCTTTGTGGAGAACATGAGTTACTGCGATTTAGTCCACAGAGCAAACAAAACGGAGATTTCCGAAAAGACAGGACGGTATAAACGCAAAAAGCGCTTTGGAAAGTCCATTGCCAACAAAGCACCTGCCATGCTGATTACGATGCTGAAACAGAAATGCCAGTCGCGTGGGCTGGAAGGGGTGAAAGAAGTTGATACGCATGTGCGCGCCAGCCAGTACAACCACCAGACAGATACCTGCATCGAAAAGGCACTTGAAAACCGCTGGAACGTTATGCCGGACGGCGAACGCATACAGCGCGATTTGTACTCGGCGTTTCTACTTCAGCATTGCAAGCAGGGATTGCCGGAATATGATAGGAAGGAATTAAAGAAAGAATTTGGTGAAGAACTTTACAGAGTATTTGACCGCGAGGCACTCCAACGTGACTATCCTCAATTTGTTGCGTATCATCACATGACGATTCAGCGGCTTTCAGAACTTCCGCATACGATTCCCAGCATGGGCATCAGGCGAATCATCAGCTAACATGAAAATCCGGTGCGGTTCGCACCAACAAAACCGGTCGATTGTCCGTCCGGGGCTGTCGCTAATGGCAACAAAGGTTGCCTTGACAGCAGAAGAGTTCCGGGAAAATAGTCAGCGCAGCATTGCTTTGTTCAATACTGAAAAGCTATCTACCGACTCAACACACGTTCTAAAAAGTGCATATTGCATTCTGTGCATTTCTGCCGTTGCAATCTGCACGGAGCGTGTGGAGGCAAAGACGATGGCACTTTGCTGCGTTTCGCGGCACAATGGTTGCAATCTGCACGGAGCGTGTGGAGGCAAAGAACCACAGCAACCTTGACTACACGGTGAAGCGCGTTGCAATCTGCACGCGGCGTGTGGAAGACCTTGCATCATCCTCCGAAAAAAATCCGAGAAAATTTATGCAGACATATTGCATTTTTATTCATCTTGGTGTATAATCCATCTTGTCCGGCAGACGGACACAAAAATGATGAAAATCAGGATGAAGATAAAGGAGTCGATTGTTATGGCGAAGATGCGCGTATTGCTGGCTTATTCCGGTGGTCTGGATACCTCGATTATCGTGCCGTGGCTGAAGGAAAATTATGACTGCGACGTGGTCTGCGTTGCGGGCGACGTCGGGCAGGGCGAAGAGCTGGAGCCCCTCCACGAGAAGGCGAAAAAGTGCGGCGCTGAAAAGCTGTATATCGAAGACCTGCGCAAGGAGTTCGTCGAGGACTTCATTTGGCCGACGCTCAAGGCGGGCGCGGTCTACGAGGGCAAGTACCTGCTGGGCACGTCCTTCGCACGGCCGCTGATTGCCAAGCGCCTCGTCGAAATCGCCCACAAGGAGAACTGCACTGCCATCTGCCACGGTTGCACCGGCAAGGGCAACGACCAAGTCCGCTTCGAGCTGACCATCAAGGCGTTTGCCCCGAACATGCAGATTATCGCGCCGTGGCGCATCTGGGACATCAAGACCCGCGAGGAGGAAATTGACTACGCAGAAAAGCGCGGCATCCCCGTCCCGGTCAAGAAGGATCGCCCGTATTCGATGGACCGCAACATCTGGCACATCAGCCACGAGGGCGCGGATTTGGAAGATCCGTGGAACGAGCCGCCGGAAGACCTGCTGCTGACGATGGTCACGCCTGAAAAAGCGCCTGATCAGCCCGAATACGTCACGGTGGACTTCGAGCAGGGCGTGCCGGTCGCCATCAACGGCGAAAAGCTGGACGCGGTGGATTTGCTGACGAAGGCGAACGAAATCGCGGGCCGCAACGGTGTCGGCTGCGCGGATTTGGTGGAGAACCGTCTGGTGGGCATGAAGTCCCGCGGCGTGTACGAAACTCCCGGCGGAACGATGCTCTACGCCGCGCACGGCATCCTCGAATCCATCACGCTTGACCGCGCGACGAGCCACTACAAGGAGCTGGTCGCGAGCAAGTTCGCGGAGCTGGTGTACGACGGCATGTGGTACACGCCCCTGCGCGAGGCGCTCTCCGCGTTTGTGGACAGCACGCAGCAGGCGGTCAACGGCACGGTGAAGCTGAAGCTGTACAAAGGCAACTGCATCAACGCGGGCGTGAAGTCGCCGAACAGCCTGTACATGGAGGAAATCGCCACCTTCGGCGACAGCCACGACCTGTACAGCCACAAGGATTCCGCGGGCTTCATCAACCTGCTCGGTCTGCCGCTGAAGGTCAAGGCGATGGTGGAGCAGAAGAATAAGAAGTAATTTAAAGCAACACCGCACAACTCGGCGGCTGACCGCCTCATTTGTGTAAATGTGATAACTGGGGTGTCCAGCAAGTCCTGCACTGAATTCGGGAGTAGAGCCCCCAATAGTATAAACGCGCTCGTCGGAAGGTCGGCGGGCGCGTTTTCTGTGCGAATTTGAAATTTGGAGGGGGTTGGGGCAGCTGATTTCAGAAAAAAACGATTTTCTGAAAGGTGGTTACACGCAGACACGAAAGTCGTTGTGAAGATACGCAACAATTTGGCATGTTTTTGTTAGGATGTTGTTACTGCGCTTGTCGGAGGTGCAAAACTGGGAATTGCAGACGTTGAGGTTATCGCTAATACAAATATAGGAATAAATCCGCTGTCCGCCTCCCATTCTCGGAGGCGGATTTTTCATATCCATGCACATAAAAACGAGCCAGCTTCTCACGAAACTGGCTCATATTTGGCAGGGGCAGAAGGACTCGAACCCTCAACAAAGGTTTTGGAGACCCACGTGTTACCATTACACCATGCCCCTATGCGGTTCGTCCGGGATTGCCGGAACGAGATTTAGTTTAGCACTTTTTCGGGCGTTTGTCAAGCGGTTTTGCGAAAATTGTTCCGAATTGGCAGAAAATCGCCCGGCGCTTTACAAAACCCGCGGCGCATGGTATGATGAGGGCAGGAAAGTCGGCGGGAGGGACGCGCGTGCAGTGGGCGGAACGGGTTCGGGCGTATGTGCGGATGCATGGCGCGGGGTACACGCTGCGCCGCGCGGGCGAAATGCTGGCGGCACGGGTGCTGCTGCGGGACGAATGGCGATTCCGGCGGGAGAAAGCATCCAAGCGCGAACTGGCGACCCAGCGCGCGCAACCCTTCCCGGATGTGCGCATCAGCGTCGTCGTCCCCGTGTTCAACACGCGCCCGAAATTCCTCCGCGCGCTGGCGGATTCGCTGCTTGCCCAGACGCACGGCGCGTGGGAAGCCTGCCTGTACGACGGCGGCAGCATATCCGCCGAGACGCGCAGGGCGCTGGAGGCAATTGCCGCGCGGGACAGCCGATTCCACATCGCGTTTGGGGTGGAAAACGCGGGCATATCCGGCAACACGAACCGCGCGATTAAAATGGCGACGGGGGAGTATATCGCCCTGTGCGACCACGACGATGTGCTTGCGCCGGATGCGCTCTGGCGGATTGCGGAAGCCATCGACGCGCACCACCCCGACGTGCTCTACACCGATGAGGATAAGCTGACTGCCCACGGCGCGATTCATGTTGATGCGCACCGCAAGCCGGATTTCTGCCCGGACAACCTGCGCTCCGGCAACTATATCTGCCATTTGTCGGTGATTCGGCGGACGCTGCTGGATGCCATCGGTGGATTGCGACCGGCATTCGACGGGTCGCAGGATCACGATTTGATGCTCCGTGCGTGCGAGCGGGCGGACGGCGTCATCCACATTCCGCGCGTGCTGTACCACTGGCGGACGCTGCGGGGGTCGATGAGCCACACGAAATTGGCGGTTTGCCTGGACGCGGCGGCGCGGGCGGTGGAGGAAAGTATGCGCCGCACCGGGTTTCCGGGAACGTGCCGGGTGGAGGACGGCGCGCTGCGGCTGCGGTACGACGTGGGGGATTTTACCGTTGCGGCACTGCGGCTGGCGCGGGATGCGTCCGCGGCGGATGTGAACCGCTTGGCGGTGGATGCGTCGGCGGACATGCTGCTGTTCCTGTGGGGAGACACGGCGGAGCCTGATGCGGACGGCTTGCGGGAGATGATGATGTACGCGCAGCGCCCGGATGTGTGCGCGGTGATGCCGCTGGTGGCGGATGCACGCAATCGGGTGCTTCATGCCGGATACGACATTCTGCCGGACGGCACAGTGCGGTCGCGGAATCGCGGCTTGCCGGTGTCGGCGGGCGGATGGCACGGCATGAACCGAACCAGCTACAATGTCACTGCGGTTTCGCCAATGTGCTTTTTGGTGCGGCGGGATGCGTTTGTGCCGCTGGCGGAAGGGAATTCGCTGGCAGCGGACTTGGCGCAGTGGTGTATGGCGCGGATGCAGGAGGGGGTGCGGCATGTGTATACGCCGCACTGCGTGGTGAAGGCGGATGCGGAAAGTGCATTCGAGGGCTTCCGGGTGAAAGTTCCTGCGGGGTGGTATGACCCGTGTGCGACGGGAAGCAAGCGCGCTTGATGGCGCTTTTGGTTTCTTCTACATACTTGAATTTTATTGTTAGTTTTTTAGTTTGTATACCTTTAACTTATCTCGAAATCATTGGAGGTAATGATGAAAATCACAATGATAACGCTCGGCTCGACGGGTGACGTGCGGCCGTATATGCTGCTGGGACGGGAGCTTCACGAGCGGGGGCATGAGGTGACGATTGCGGCGTTTGCGCCGTTTCAGGGCATGATTGAGGAAGCGGGAATGTCCTTCTATCCCATTTCCGGCGACGTGGTGGATATGATGGGGCGGCTGCTCCAGCCGGACGCGGTGGGCGTGCGGTACTTGAAGGAGTTTGAGAAGGGCATCCGCGACATTGCGCCGATGCTGCTGGATGATTTGCTGCACTGCGCGGAGGGCGCGGAAGCCATCGTCTGCACGTTCTTCGGGACGATGTTCTATTCGATTGCGGAGAAGTACGATATTCCGTGCATCCAGACGCAGTATTTCCCGATGGATCCGTGCAAGGATATGCCAATTTCATCCGCGCCGTTCCGCAAGCTCGGCAAGTGGTGGAATGTGCTGAGCTACCGCATCGGGTATCTGCTGATTTCGGCGCTGGAGCACCGCTACCTCTCGGATTGGCGCAAGGAGAACGACATGGCGAAGCGCCGCGTCCGCTTGAGACCGGATTATGACGTGAAGGGCAAGCAAGTTCCCGTGATTTACGCCATGAGCCCGACGCTCGTGCCGCGCCCGGAGGATTGGGCGGACAACATCCACATGTCCGGTTTCTGGTGGGATGAGCGCCCGGTGGACTACACGCCTGACCCGGCGCTGGCGGAGTTCCTGCGCGCGGGCGACGAGCCGGTGTACATCGGCTTTGGGTCGATGGTGTCGGGCGACATGGGTGAACTGGCGGAAATCATCCGGCAGGCGGTGAAATTGTCCGGCGTGCGGGCGGTGGTGGCACTGGGTTGGGGTCAGCAGGAAGCAAAGACAAAAGATGCGAACATCTTCTATGTGAAAAGTGTGCCGCATGACTGGCTGTTCCCGCATATGGCAGGGGCGGTGCATCACGGCGGCGCGGGGACGACCGCGACCAGCCTGCGCCATGCGCTGCCGACGCTCGTCGTGCCGTTCGGCGGCGATCAGCCGTTCTGGGCGGAGCGGGTGTACGCTGCCGGGTGCGGGCCGAAAGCGATTCCGCGCGATAAGCTGACGGCAGAGAATCTGGCGGAGGGACTGCGCGCACTCATCAGCAACCCGGAATACACGCGCAACGCGGCGCGTATCGGGGAGGCCCTGCGCAATGAACACGGCTGCGCCAATGCTGCCGACTTGATTGAAAAGGCGGTTTGGGACTGGGAAAACGGGAATCCTGCGCAAGATGGGATGAATATTTAAAAAAAACGCCATTTGCCCCTTGACAAAACCTTGACTTTCGACTACACTGTTTCTGGCGTGCTTGCGAGAAGCACAACAAAATCAAAATTATGCAGAAAGGAGGCCCTCGCAATGACCATGATGATTCTAACCCTTGTATCCCGTGCCAATGGACTGACTGCGACGGCTCTTTCTGCCCATATGCGCCCGTAATAGGAAAATTCCACGCTCTTTTCCTGTTACCATGCGTTTTGTGTGCAGCACCAGCCGTTTGCATTCAGACGGATGGTGCTTTTTTCGTACCCTTTTCGAAAAAAGCATACAATGGGCAGTTATGAGTCATCAACCACTTTGTCTCTCTTGAAAGGAGTGATTTCCTACGCAGCGCACCACAACGAAACCAAAGAAGAAACAGACCCCGTTCGGCGCAATGCTCTCCCTCATCGGGCAGAACTGGACGCATTTCCTCTGGGCACTCATTGCGACCATCATGATGGTCATCATCGGCTTTTTAACGCCGCTGCTGCTCTCCGAAATCGTGGACAGCATACTGGGCAGCGAACCGTTCACAATGCCGGATTTCCTCATGAACCCGATTAACGACCTCGGCGGACGCGATTTCCTCCGCCAAAATCTGTGGATTCCCGCGCTGGCGCTCATCCTGATGAACGTCGTCAACGGCGTGTTCACGTTCATAAAAGGTCGTTCCTCCGCGATTGCGAGTGAAAATATTGCCCGCAAACTGCGCAATGACCTCTATCGCCACTTGCAGCACCTGCCGTTTGCGTACCACGTTAAAGCGCAGGCGGGTGAGCTGATTCAGCGCTGCACGTCTGACGTGGATACGATTCGCCGCTTTCTGGCGGTTCAGGTGATGGAAGTTGTCAACACGGTGCTGATGGTCGTTATCGCCATGAGCATCCTGCTGCCGCGCTCCGTGCCGATTACGCTCTACAGCCTGATTCTTGTGCCGCCTTTGTTCTGCTTCGCGACGTGGTTCTTCAAAATGGTGCATAAGTCCTTCGAGGTGGCGGACGAAGCGGACGGTGTGCTGAACGCCGTTTTGCAGGAGAACCTTTCCGGCGTCCGCGTCGTGCGCGCCTTCGGACAGCAGGAGCGCGAGGTGGAGAAGTTCGACCGCGTGAACAACGATTTGCGCAAAAAGAACCTCCGCCTGAATGAACTGCTCGCCATCTACTGGGGCGGCGGCGATGCCATCAGCATGACGCAGACGCTGCTGACGCTGGTGGTCTGCATCATCTACGCCTGCAACGGCTGGATTACCGTCGGTACGCTAATTGTTTTCACCTCCACGCTGGGGATGCTGCTCTTCCCGATTCGCCAGCTGGGCCGCACCCTGTCCGACGCGGGCAAGGCGATGGTGTCCATGAAGCGCGTGCAGGCGATTCTGCACGAGGAAGCTGAGCCGGATGAGCCGAACGCCCTGAAGCCCGACCTGCACGGCGACATTGTGTTTGACCATGTGTCCTTCGCTTATCCGGATGACAACGTGCTGGTGCTGCGCGACGTGTCCTTCACCATCCCCGCGGGCAAGACGGCGGCAGTGCTGGGCGGCACGGGCAGCGGCAAATCCACCATGATGTACCTGCTGCAGCGGCTGTATACGCCCACGAGCGGCAAAATCACCATTGGCGGCGTGGATATTCAGCAGATTGACCGCAAATATCTGCGCGCACACGTCGGCCTGATTCTGCAGGAGCCGTTCCTGTACTCCAAGTCCATCCGGGAGAACGTGGGCATCACCGCGCCGGAACAGGAGGCGGAACGCATTGAGCACGCGGCGGATATCGCCAGCGCATCCGGCTTCATCGCCAAGGCGGACAAGGGCTGGGAGACGGTCGTGGGCGAACGCGGCGTGACACTCTCCGGCGGACAGAAGCAGCGAATCGCCATTGCGCGCACGCTGCTCAAGGACAACAACATCCTCATCTTCGACGACTCCCTTTCCGCCGTGGATACCGAGACGGACGCGCAGATTCGCGCTGCCCTCCGACACGAGCAGAAGGACGTGACCACCCTCATCATCAGCCACCGCGTGACGACGCTCTCGCAGGCTGACCTCATCCTCGTGCTGGAAAACGGGCAGATTACGCAGCAGGGCACGCACGCCGAGCTGTGCAGCCAGCCGGGCCTGTACCAGCGCATCAACAGCATCCAGAACGCCTTAGAGGAAGAACTGACGCAGGCCAAGGCGGCGGAAGGGGTGAACTGATATGCAGTCCTTTCAGGAACAAGATTATACCAAACGATTTGATCTCTCCCTGTGGCGCAAGCTCATCAAGGTTGCAAAGCCGTACCACAAGAACCTGATTGCGGTTGTGCTTTTCATGGCGGTTTCTGCTATCATCGACGTGATTATGCCGAACATGAATGCCTACGCGATTGACGTGTTCATTGCCAACCACAGCACGGCTGGGCTGGTTGGGTTCGTCGTAGCGTATGCGCTGCTGACGGCAGTGCAAGTGGCGACGATTTTCGGCTTTCTGCGGCAGTGCGGCATTGTCGAAACCGGAACGTGCTACCTAATTCGCAAGCTCGGTTTCCAGAAACTGCAGGAACTGCCCTTCTCCTATTACGACCGGATGCCCGTGGGTTACCTCATGTCCCGCCTGACCAACGACACGCAGCGCCTCGCGGACACCATCGGCTGGTCGCTGGTGGACTTGTGCTGGGGCGCGGTGTATCTGGTTGCCTGCGCCGTGCGGATGCTGACCATCAACTGGCGGCTGGGGCTGATCGTCATGCTGGTGCTGCCGCCGCTGGCCGTCATCAGCTGGAAGTTCCAGAAGGCGATTCTCGCGGCGTATCGTCAGGTGCGCAAGAACAACAGCCAGATTACCGCGGGCTTCAATGAGGGCATCAACGGCGCAAAGACGACGAAAACCCTTGTGCGCGAAGAACTGAACATCAAGGAATTCGAGACGGTTTCCGCCTCCATGCGTTCCGCGTCCATCCGCGCGGCGACGCTGTCGAACCTCTTTCTGCCCATCGTCGTGTCGCTGGGGTCTTTGGCGACGGCGTATGCGCTCTGGCAGGGCGGCAACAGCGTCATCGGCGGCACGCACGTTTTCGGCGTTGCCATGACCGTCGGCACGCTGACCATGTTCATCAACTACACCGTTAGCTTCTTCCAGCCCGTGCGCGATATTGCCCGCATCTTCGCGGAACTGCAATCCGCACAGGCGGCGGCGGAGCGCGTCATCAGCCTGCTGGAAACGGAACCCGATATTGTGGATTCTCCCGAAGTGGTGGCGCAATACGGCGACAATTTCCACCCCAAGACCGAAAACTGGCCCAAGCTCATCGGCGACATTGACTTCGAGGACGTCACCTTCCGCTACAAAGAGGGCGAAAAGGTGCTGGAGCACTTCAACCTGCACATCCAGCACGGGCAGACCATTGCCCTTGTCGGCGAAACCGGCAGCGGCAAGTCCACCATCGTCAACCTCGTCTGCCGCTTCTATGAGCCGACGGAGGGCAAAATCCTCATCGACGGCGCGGATTACCGCACGCGCAGTCAGCTGTGGCTTCAGTCCAACCTCGGCTACGTCCTGCAGTCGCCGCATCTCTTCTCCGGCACGGTCGCGGATAATATCCGCTACGGCCGCCCCGATGCCACCGACGAGGAAGTGGCGGAAGCCGCCCGCATGGTCGGCGCGGAACCCTTCATCCGCAACATGAAGGATGGCTATCAGGCGGACGTTGGCGAGGGCGGCAACCGCCTCTCCACCGGGCAGAAGCAGCTGATTTCCTTTGCCCGCGCGATTCTGACGAACCCGTCTATTTTCGTGCTGGACGAGGCCACGTCCTCGGTTGATACGGAGACGGAACAGCTGATTCAGCACGCGATTCAGAAGGTGCTGGCGGGGCGGACGAGCTTCATCATTGCGCATCGACTCTCTACGATTCGCTCGGCGGATCGGATTCTGGTGATTCAGAATGGCAAGATTACGGAAGATGGGACGCATCAGCAGCTGATTGCGAAACAGGGGTATTATTATCAGCTGTATACGAATCAGTTCCAGGAGGAACAGGGGCTTGAGATTTTGGATGGGGCGATGGCGCGCGCCTAAAGCCGCATAAAAGCGGAGTAGGGGAAAAGCGACCAAGCCGGGCGCCGAAAAAAAGGGTCAAGGGGCAATGCCCCTTGCGGAGTCCAGAGGCGGCGCCTCTGGTGGGGTTTGGGGCAACGCCCCAACTGTTTTTCGGGCGCTCAATTCCAAGGAAGCCACCAACAAAGGTGCAGGCAGCGAAGCGTCCCTGCCAGTAACTTCGCGCTCCCGCAGGAGCGCCCCCAAGCTGCTCTATCCACTACTCGCATATTGTCGCGCCGAATGGGCGCGACTCGATAGCAGGAAAGGAGACATCCTCCTCATGCGCCAGACCCGCACCGTCTCCCTCGACACTCTCGAATACCTCTACATCCCCGATGTTACCTACGCCACCTACGGCGAAACGCAGCGGAAAATGCAGCGGAAAATGCAGCTCATCATCCCGTACCGCCCGCAATGGCAGGATGGCGAAACCGTGCCGCTGATTGTCTTTCTCCCCGGCAGCGCGTGGTATCGGCAGGAAATGTACAACGGCATCCCCGCACTGGCAAAACTTGCGGAAAGGGGATTCGCTGTTGCATCCGTGCAGTACCGCGAATCGAAAATCGCGCCTTTCCCCGCGCAGGTAGAGGACGTGCACCGCGCCATCCACCATATCGCAGAACAACTCGCAAAGCTGTTCCATATCGACATGGCGCGCACCTTCCTCATGGGCAATTCCTCCGGCGGACATATTGCGCTGCTGACGGCGCTGCGTCAGGCGGCGGGAATTGCGGATGTGTCGGAACTGCTGAATTTCCCGATTCGCGGCGTGATTGCGGAATCCGCGCCGAGCGACTTGTTCCTCTGCGCAAAAGAAGGCGTTCCGGCAAACATGCCCGCGACTTTCCACCCGACTGCGGATTTGCTGGGCGTGTCCTGCCCGCAGGAACATCCGGAAAAACTCGCGGAAGCCAGCGCACAAACCTATCTCGCACCCGGACACGCCGTTCCGCCGATTCTCCTGCTCCATGGCGACAGCGACGCGCAGGTCAACGTTGCGCATAGCCGGACGCTCTACGAACGCCTGACGCAGAATGGTGCCGATGCGGATTACATCGAGCTGGTAGGCGTCAACCACGGCGGCGCACCCTTCTGGACGGAGGACGTGCTGCAAATCATCGCGGACTTTATTCACAAGCACTGCTGACCCATCGGAGGAAAATCCACCATGTACCTGACATCCTACTTCACTTCGCCTAACCAGCCCCAACTCCTCGCACAGCTTCGCGCCTGCGAGTGGGGCGCGGCGAAGTTCCTGACGGAGCTGCTCGAAAAGGAACAGTTCCATCACACCCTCGGTGCGGGCGACTGCTACTTTCTGATGGCGGGCGACCAAGTCGCCGCCTTTGCGACGCTGACCGACCGCGACTGCGTGGATGCACCGGAACTCCGCCCGTGGTGCGGCTTCGTGTACACCTTCCCCGCGTACCGTCATCAGCGAATTGCCGGAAAGCTGCTGCACGAACTGGCGGAAATCGCCCGACAGAATGGGGAAAACCGCGTCTATATCGCGACCGACCACGCGAATGTGTACGAAAAATACGGCTGCACCTATCTGGACAGCCGGAGTGACATTGACGGCGAAATCAGCCGCATCTACACACTGAACGCATAAAAGCGGGGTGAAAACCGTGATTTTGATGACTGCATTGGCTCCATGCGCGTCGTAAGGGCGTTGCATGGAGCGTCCTGCGGCTTTGCGCAGTATGCCATTTTTATACTATTTCCAGATTCACCTGCGCCATCTGCTTGCGCCTTTTCCCCTCTGGCGTCCGTTCATTCCACTTAGCGTAGCGCTGCTACGCTGCGTTTCATTCACGTTAGCCAGAATGAAAAATTCGCGGCGCATCTTGGCGCATTCTTATCTGGAAATAGTATTAGATTCACCTGCCCCATCTGCTTGCGCCTTTTCCATTCATGCGTCCGCTCATTCCACTTAGCGTAGCGCTGCTACGCTGCGTTTCATTCACGTTAGCCTGAATGAAAAAATCGCGGCGCATCTTGGGGCATTTTCATCTAAAAATGGCATTCCATCCATGCGGATTATCTGCATGAAGGAGCAAAGCCTTATGAAACTGCATTCGTTTTTTGAGTCCCTGCGCGAACTGCGCACATTCCTTTTGCTGTTCACGACGCAGGCGCTTTCGTCGCTCGGCAGCGCCATGACCAGCTACGCGCTTGTTATCTGGGCGTATCAGCAGAGCGGGTCGGCGCTGTCCACCGCGCTGCTGACCGTCAGCAGCTACGCGCCGTATGTCGTATTCAGCCTGTTCTGCGGCGCAATGGTTGACCGCCTTGATACGCGCCGGACGATGCTCGTCAGCGATGCGCTTGCCGCGTGCACAACCGTCGCGGCGCTCGTCCTGCTGCAAACGAGGCGGCTGCAAATCACGCACTTGTACCTGCTTAACGCGCTGAACGGCTTGATGAACACGCTCCAGCAGCCCGCCAGCGAAGCCGCAACGACCGCGCTGCTGCCGAAATCGCAGTACCAGCGGGTCGGTGGACTGCGGTATCTCTCCTCCAGCCTGTCCGGGCTGCTGACACCTGTGCTTGCAATGGCGCTGATGACGCTCGGCGGTCTGCGCGCAGTTATGTTCGCGGATTTGGCGACATTCGCCGTCGCGTTCACGGCGCTGCTGTGCTTCATCCGTATTCCGAAGCGGCAAACTGGCAGTCCGCACGAATCCTTCCTCGATTCGACCCGGCAGGGGCTGCGGTTCTTCCGCCAAGCGCCCGGGCTGCTGACGCTCGTGCTGTACCTCGCGGCGATTAACCTCGTCTCGTCCATGTACGAAGCTGCGCTGCCGTCGCTGCTGCTCTCGCGGAGCTGGGGCGGGGAGAATGCCATGGGCATCTTCTCCACCGTGACCGCGCTGGCGACGCTGATGGGCAGCCTGCTCGCCGTCCTGCTCCCCGCGCCGAAAAGCCGCGTGCGGGTGGTCTGCGGCTGTCTGCTCGTCTCGATGGGCACGGAGAACTTCCTGCTCGCCTTCGGGCAGAATCTGCCGACGTGGTGCGTGGGCGCTGCGCTGGGGTGGCTGCTGATTCCCGTCATGAGCGCGAATCTTGATGCGCTGATGCGGCTGAACATCCCGGAAGGAATGCAGGGAAGGGTGTACGCGGTGCGGAATGCGCTGCAATTCTTCACAATCCCGGTCGGGTATACGCTGGGCGGGGCGCTGGTGGATGCGGTGTTTCGGCCGCTGATGCGGAATCCGCTGTCGTGGCTGGAAATGCTGTTCGGACGGGATGAAGGCAGCGGCGCGGCGTGCTTTTATGCGGCGCTGGCGCTGATGGGGGTCGCGACCTGCGTGTTTTTTCAAGGGCGGAAATCCCTAAAGACACTGGAAGGGGATAAAGCCGCTTAACCCAAGGGGTAGGGGAAGTGCAACCAAGCCGGAGTACCCGCAAGCAAATCCAACCGACCAGCATCGGGAGAAGCTGTTTCTCTCGGTGCTGGTCTTTTTGCTGCGGGGAAAATCGCTCATGCGAATTCCGCTACTCCCACTTCCGCTGACGAAAAAAGACCGCCTGCGTGCTTGCAGACGGTCTTGCGGTATCCGCGAATTACTCCGCGTCTTCCACAGTGAAGGTCGGGATGACGCCGCCTTCGTAGGTGGTGATCATGTAGTCGTAGGCTTCCTTGGAGGTCAGCGCAGTGTGCAGCGCCTTCAGCCAGTCGGAATCAAGGTCAGCGGGGCGAACCGCGACGATGTTGGCATACAGGGTAGCGAACTCAGAGTCAGCAGCTTCGACGAACAGGCCGTTCGTAGTGGGCTTCAGGCCAGCGTCCAGCGCGTAGTTGCCGTTGATGACGGCAATGTCGTAGTCTTCGAGGGTGGGGGCAAGCAGTTCAGCCGCCACTTCGTCAAACACATAGCCGTGGGGGTTCATTTCGGCGGTGATGTCGTACTTGGTCAGGGCAGACGCAGCGGTCGTTCCTTCCGGCACGGTGATCAGGCCAGCAGCCTCCAGCAGCAGCAGAGCACGGGTCTCGTTGGAGGGGTCGTTCGGCAGACCGATGTGCGCGCCGTCCTGCAGGTCAGCAAGGCTGGTCACTTTCTTGGAGTAGATGGCGAAGGGCTCGTAATGTACGGTGAACGCGGACACAAGCTGTTCGCTCTCGGAAGCGGTTTCGTTGTAGGAGTCGAGATAGGGCTTGTGCTGGAAATAGTTCGCATCGTCCGTGCCGTCAGCAACCGCCGGATTCTCCAGCACATAGCCTTCGTACACAACGACTTCGAGCTTGTAGCCCAGTTCCGCCAGCTTTGCCGTCACCGCTTCGGATTCGAGAATCTCCGCATGCGGGGCAGCCGTCGCGCCAACGCGGATGACCTTCAGTTCGTCCGCAGACGCAACCGTCAGGGACAGCGCCAGAACCAGCGCCAGAGCCAGAGCAAAGAGCTTCTTCATTGTAAGCACTCCTTTCATTTTTGGAAAACCTATTTATTCAAACACCATACGGGTGAATGAAACGATTCGGGGGAGACGCAAGGGTCTTCGACCCTCTCGACACCCTTTTCGCGATGGAGTTGGTGACACGCCCATGCAGTGTCTGCGCGCTTATCCTTATTTCCGGCGGCGGTGGTCAATCGCGTGGCTGAGCCAAGTGCCGCCCATCTGGAAGAACTGCACCAGCAGCACCAGCACGATGCTTGCGGCGTACATCACGTCGTACTGCCGCTTGTTCAGGCCGTAGGTAATCGCGACCTTGCCTAAGCCGTCGCCGCCCGCCGTGCCCGCCATCGCGGTGTAGCCCAGAATCGTGGTGATGCAAATCGCGAAGCCGTTGACCAGCGACGGCATGGCTTCGGGAATCAGCACCTTCCGCACAATTTGGAAGGTTGTCGAGCCCATCGCCTGTGCAGCTTCCACCACACCGTTGTCCACTTCCAGCAGGCTGCCCTCGACCATGCGCGCCACATACGGGAACGCGCTGACCGTCAGCGGGATGATGATGGACACCGTGCCTGTGCCGCGGCCGAGAATCGCGCGCGTTGCGGGGAAGAGCATCACCATCAGGATGATGAAGGGCACGGAGCGGAGCAGGTTGACAATCACGCCGATAATGCGGTTCAGCGTCGGCTTCGGGAGAATGCCGTCCTTGCGGGTGATGACCAGCAGGACGCCCAGCGGCAGACCAATCAGGTAGGCAAAGAATGTTGCGGGCAGGGTCATCAGGAGGGTATTGCCTGTTTCCTCCAGCAGCATGGAACCCAGCCGTTCCCACGTCATGCTCATGCGCGCACCTCCTCGACCGTCAAGCCGCGTTCTTTCAGGTATTCAATCGCCCGGTGGCAGACCATCGGGTCGTCGGGGCGGCTGATGAGCAGCTGCCCGTACTGTGCGCCGTTGAGTGTGTGCACGTCCGCGCTGCGGATGCTCAGCGGCACGCCGAGGTGCAGGATGAGGTCAGCGACAATCGGCTCAGCGATTGTTTCGCCGTTGAAGACGATGCGGATGGCAGGTTTCTCCTGCACTTGCTCGTGATTTTCGCTTGCGACGATGCCGAACAGCCGCTTGCCTGCTTCGCTGCGGGTGTGGGTGAACACATCGTCGACGCTGCCCTCTTCGGCAATCACACCGCCGTCGAGAATCGCGACGTGGGTGCAGATTTGACGGATAACTGCCATTTCGTGGGTGATAACGACGATGGTGATGCCCATCTCCCGGTTGATTTTTTGCAGCAGGCGGAGGATGGCTTGCGTCGTCATGGGGTCAAGGGCGCTGGTTGCTTCGTCGCAGAGCAGCACTTCGGGGTCGCTGGCGAGGGCGCGGGCGATGGCGACGCGCTGGCGTTGACCGCCGGACAGCTGCGCGGGGTATGCTTTCGCCTTGCTTTCCAGCCCGACAACTTCAAGCAGTTCCTTCACACGGGCGTTGATTTTCGCGCGCGGCACGCCGATGCACTCCATCGGGTATGCGATGTTCTTCGCGACCGTCTGCTGCATGAGCAGGTTGAACTGCTGGAAAATCATGCTGACCTTGCGGCGCATCTGGCGAAGCTGCTGCTTGTTCATGTCCGGCACGTTCTGCCCGTCAATGAGGATTTTGCCCTCTGTGGGCGTGTCGAGGCGGTTGACGCAGCGGATGAGGGTGCTCTTGCCTGCGCCAGAGAGACCGATGATGCCGAAAATATCGCCCTTGCGAATCTTCAGGCTGATGTTGTCCAGCGCGACGACCTCGCCGCCGGATACGGGGTAGACCTTCTTGACGTTCTGCAGCTCAATCTGCATGGGTGGCTGAACCGGCTGCTTAAGCGTCTGCTGGGGTGCTTCGTTGCTCATGACGTTTGCCTTTCCTTTCCCGAAATCGTCCGGGCAAAAAAACAGGGGATGCCGGCATCTCTTCGATGCAGCCTCCCCAACAATTGCGGTAGGTTCTGCCGGAGGAATTGCTTTCATCCTCCAGCCATCCGTCAGGCGGAATGGCGCATCGAATTCGCGGCACGACGAAACATGCTCATGTTGCACATGCACATGGGCATCATCATGTTCATCATCGCAGCAGCGAACTTCATAGCGCGTAACTCCTTTCCTCTGCGGATAAGAGAATCATACCATGTTGCTATGCATTTGTCAACCCCGAATTTGCCTGAAAATTGTTTTTTCCCTGTTTTCCCAGCGTATTCGCCGATTTTTCCCCTCTTGCATCCCGTTTCGCCTTATGCTACAATGGCGGTAAGGCGGATTTTGCGCCAAAATCCGAAATCAAGCAGATGAAAAGCGGCATTTCGCCAGAAGGGAAGCCCACCGCATGGATGACCAGCGCCATCACCCCTATGAAAACCTCCAGCTGAACATTGCCGGTCACGCGCACTACGAGTACTCAGAAGTCGCGCGCAGCTACGTCCCTATGCACTGGCATGACGCGCTGGAACTGATTTATATCCTCAGCGGCGAGCTGACCGTCGAGACCGAGCAGCGCCGCTGGCAGCTTCACGCTGGGCAGTGCATCTGCATCAGCCCTTACGTTCTCCACGCCACCATCAGCCTGTCCGGCAATACCGCCCTCCTGCTGCGAATCCCGACCGAGGAATTGGGGGACTGCGCGCCGGAAACGCGTTCGCGCCAGTTCATTTGGGATGTGGAGACGACGAATCCGACGATGATGGCGGCCATTGAGCGCGTGAAACAGAAGCTGCTGCAAATGCAGCATACAGCCAGCAGCGATTCGCCCTTTAGGGACATTCGCATGGCGAGTCTGCTGCTGGAAATCACTTATCTACTCTACGAGGAGTTTTCGTGCCCGGTGACGGAAGGCAGCATCTTCCGGCGCGAGAAGAACCGTCAGCGGCTGTCAGCGGTGATTGCGTACACCGAGGCGCATTATCGGGAGAATATCGCCCTGAGTGATGCGGCGGCAACGCTGCACATGCACCCGAATTCGTTCTGCCGCTTCTTCAAGGAGAACACAGGCGTGACGTACCTGAATTACCTGAACGAGTATCGGCTGTCGAAGGTGTATGAGGATTTAGTGACGACGGACGTGGCGCTGCATGAGATTTTGGAGAAGCACGGCTTCACGAACTACAAGCTGTTCCGGCATATGTTTGCGGAGCGGTTTCATACCACGCCGGGGCGGATGCGGGAAGAGCTGCGATAAAAAACGAGAAGCATGGGCGTGCGGGTGAAGGAATCAAGAGGGCGACCGCAGACATCCGTCTGTTTTCATGCCCCTTTGCCGCCTCCGCAGAGGCGAATCTCCTTGCGGCAAGGCAGCAAAGCAGCGGAGAACAGCATCCATCAGAATCCGTAAAAATCCACATGAAAACACCCCGCAAGTTCAATCCTTGCGGGGTGCGTTTTTATGCTGTCAGCGCCAAAGCACGTCAGGCATTAGTCCACATGGACACCGTAGATGGCTTCCAGCTTTTCGCGGCGTTCGTCGATGATGTTCTGACCGCCGGAAGCGAGGTAGTCCGCCATGCCCTTGTCGTACACGGAGTCGAACTGGTCAACGGGCGCGACAACCGCCTGCGTCAGCATAGCGTCGCGCTTGGAGTTCAGGGAAGTGCCAACGTCTTCTTCCGCGGAGATTGCGCCGCAGGAGAACTTCTTCACAATGCGGCCGTTCAGCTTGCCGTAGGTGTTCGCGGTGATGATGAAGTCAGGATTCACGCCGGGGTAGCTCAGCGCTTTGGTCGCCGCGGTGGCATCGCCCAGATACAGACCGTTGACGGTGATGGTGTGGTCGATGTTCATGCCGGAGTTCATGATCCATTCGCCGGTGGCGTTGAGCATCTCATACGCGCCGTTGTCGGTCATCTTGTAGGTAACGCCTTCCTTGCCGGTCTGCAGGAACTTGATGGTTTCTTCGGAGGAGATGAAGTTCAGGTACAGCAGGGAAGCCAGCGGTTCGTCGTTGGTCGCAGGGAAGAACACCTTGCGGTCAATGCGGTCAGCCAGATACTTGCGGGTGATGCCAGCGTCGTTCTGGAAGCAGTCCACAGCGATGAAGCCAGCGTCTGCGCCGTTAGCGCGGGTCAGGTTCGCCTGAATGGAGTCTTCGCCATTGCGGTAGGGGTAATCCCAGTTGTGGATGAAAGCGCCGACGAAGCCGGACTTCATCATGTCGTCCTCAACGCTTGCGTCCGTGTACAGCGCGAAGTCCTTCCAAATCAGACCTTCGTTGTACCACTGGTTCAGCACGCGGATGCCTTCCTTGTAGTTCGGGTAGAGCAGGTGACGGTCGTCGTAGCCGTAGACATACAGCGTTTCGTCAGACACATCTTCCGGCACCTTGGAGACGTTCAGCAGGTCCGCGCGCCAGCCGATGTCGGTGCTGATGGAGAAGGGAACCATCTTGGCCGCGTCCGCGCCCAGCAGCAGCTCGGCGTTGTCACGGAACGCCACGAGGCAATCGTGGAATTCAGCTTCGGTCGTCGGGATCGCCAGACCCAGCTTGTCCAGCCAGTCCTTGCGGATGAAGGTGTTGATGCGCGCGGATTCCGCCAGCACCGCTTCAATCGCCCACACGGAGCCGGTTTCCGGATCCTGATCGTAGTAGATGTTGTAGTCGCCCAGCAGCGCCCACAGATCCGGCAGCAGATCCTTGTATTCGGTCAGCAGCGGATTCAGGTCGATGATGCCGTCCATGCCCGCGAAGGTCTGGATCGTCGGGTAGGAGTAGGTGACGCACACGTCGGGCGCGTCGCCGGTGGCGAGCAGGTTGTTCAGGTCGTCAACTTCCGTCCAGCGGCCGACAGACACCAGTTCAACGTCCACGTTGTACTTGTCAAGCATGCCCTGCTTGATGTACTGCGCGTACACGCTGCTGGTCGGGTCAGAGCCGCCGTCATTGTAACGGTTGTAGACTTCCACGGTGATGTGGCGGGTTTCGGTGAATTTGCCGTCCACAAAGCCGTTGTCCGCGGATGCGGTCGTGAAGATGCACAGAGACAGCACCATCGCGAGCGCAAGAACCAGAGACACAATGCGTTTCATAGGGGGTTCCTCCTTTTTATTTGCAGGGCTCTCACGTCCCTGAAATACAGTGTTATTAGCGTGTGTTTCTAAAATGAGACCGGTGCAGTTTCGAGCAGATTTTCTTGCAATTCAAGGATGAAAACCGAAGGTTTACTGGATGTAAATCGAGGTTTGAAGACGCGGAAGTGCAAGAAAAGATGCTGAAAATGCTGCCGGGCGAATTTGGAAACACACGCAAGGGCATCAGCCCTTGACTGCGCCAATCGTGACGCCGGTCACGAAATAGCGCTGCAGCCACGGGTACACCAGCAGAATCGGCACGGTTGCAAACATGACGGACGCCATCTGAATCGTCTTGGAAACGCCGGCGCTGAAGAAACCTTCCTGCGTGGCGATTTCGCCGCTTTGCGTGGAGTTCTTGATGATGTTGTACAGCAGCAGCTGAATCGGCCAGTACTTTTCCGCTTTGCTGGACTTCAGGTACATCAGCGCATCGGAGAAGCCGTTCCAGCGGCCGACGGCGTAGAACAGCGCCAGCGTCGCCAGAGAGGGCAGGGACAGCGGCAGATACACCGTCACCAGTGTACGGATCGGGCCTGCGCCGTCGATTTCTGCCGCCTCGCGAAGGCTGTCCGGCACGCTGTAGAAGAACGAACGCAGCACGATGACGTTGAACACGCTGATGCAGTTCGGCAGAATCAGCGCCCACGGGGTGTTGAGCATCTTGAGGTTGTTCAGCAGGATGTAGCCCGGAATCGTGCCGGCGCTGAAGTACATCGTGAACAGGATGATGAAGTTGATGACCTTGCCGCCGCGCAGATTCTTGTAAATCAGCGGGAAGGCGGTGCAGACGGTCAGCACAAGGCTCAGCACCGTGCAGCCGACGGTCAGAATGCCCGTCCACGCCAGCGACCATGTGTACTTGCTGTCGCTCAAAATGGTCTTGTACGCCTCAAAGTTCCAGCCCTTGGGCCAGAGGAACACGTCGTTGCGAATCAGGTGTTCGCTGGAGGACAGGGAGCTTGCCAGCACGTTGACCATCGGCAGCAGGCAAATCATCATCGTCAGAAAGATGATGAAGGCAATGATGAAGTCGCCCACGCGGGTCTTTTGGGATTTGATCATGCCCTGATGGACTTTTTTGCCGTTGAAGGTAGTTGTCGTCGCCATATCGCAGCCTCCTTACATGATGCCCGGCTCGTCGAACTTCTTCGCCAGCGTGTTCGAGGCAAGCAGGAAGATGACGCAGACGACGGACTGGAACAGACCGACCGCTGTGGACAGGGCGAACTGGTTGCCCTTGATGCCGCGCTCGTAGACGAAGATGGAAATCGTCTTGCTTGCGCCCTCAACCAGCGGGTTGCTCAGGGTGAACGGACGGTCGAACTCGCTGCCGAGGATGCGGCCAAGGTTCATAATCAGCAGGATGATGATGGTGGAGCGGATGCCCGGCAGGGTGATGTGCCAGATTTTGCGCAGGCGGCTCGCGCCGTCCACTTCCGCCGCTTCGTACAGCTCCGGGCTGATGCCGGTCAGCGCGGCGAGGTAGATGATGGTGTTCCAGCCGCATTCCTTCCAGATGCCCAGCACGATGTAGGTTGCGCGCCAGTTGTTCTCCGTGCCTAAGAAGGCGATATTGGTGCCGAATATCTGGTTAACCAGACCATCGTTGGTTGCCAGCAGCCGCAGCGACAGACTGGAGATGATAACCCAGCTCAGGAAGTGCGGCAGGTACAGCACGGTCTGTGCGACGCGCTTGAACTTCGGGAACGCCAGCTCGTTGAGCAGCAGCGCCATCAGGATGGGCATCGGCGTGCCGATAACGAGGTCAAGCAGGTTCAGGATGATGGTGTTCTTCAGCGCATCGATAAAGTTCTTATCGTTGAATGCCTTGATGAACCATTCCCAGCCGCCGTTTTTCGCCCAATCCAGCAGCCACGGCGCTTTCAGAATGTTGTTCTTCTTGAACGCCAGCAGAATGTAGGACATGGGAACGTAGCGGAAGATGATGAAGAACGCCAGCGGCACGAGCAGCAGCAGATATAGCGTGCCGTATCGCTTCAAGTACGTTCCCCACCGCATGGTGGAACGCCCGGTCAAATCCCGGCGGACAATCGCCTTGGTAGATTGCAAAAGGATCCCTTCCTTCCCTTTGAATTGCGCAACGACGAACATCGTTCATCTGGCTTTATTATCGCCCGATTACACATTTGACGCTAATCATTTTTAGTGAAATATCTCTCATTTTTAGCGATTTTTGTACCGATGAAACGAGTATAGATTGTGCTTTTCTATACAATTCAACCAAAGTGATGAATTCCGCATCTCAAATCGGAATTTCGCGCCCGCCGTGATTGACATTTCCGCCCGAAACGGCTATGATGAAGAAAACAGCACCTTGAAGGCGCGCCCGCGCCGAAGAAGTCAAGGGGCGAGCAAAAAGCCGGAAAGGAGGACGTAACGCCGTGAAGAGCAACATGTGGTACATGCGCCAAAAGGAAGAATTCGGCGAAGACCGCAGTCAGGGCATCCGTTTCTACGATAATACCCAAACCTGCGATTATCTTCCGCATTGGCATATGTCCTATGAGGTCATCATGGTTATCACCGAGAACCTCACTGTTATCGTCGAAAACGAGCGCTATCTTCTTCATCCGGGCGATATCATGGTTATCCCCTCCGGCGTCGTCCACGAAATCCACACACCCCCGACCGGTCAACGCTATTACTTCCTCCTTGACCGCGAGCGCCTGTTCATTATCGACGGTCTGCTGGCGGTAGAAGAAGCCCTCCAGCCGTGCGTGGTGATTCGCAAGGGCAGCGCGCCCGAAATTGAGCAGCGCGTAAAGACCGCTGCGGATGAGGCTGGGGTGGCGCAGGATCGCTTTGGATTAACGGTCGCGCGGCTGGAATTGAGCCGGATGCTCATTGACCTGCTCCGCCGCCACGCGCAGGAACACGGCACAGAACTGAACCGCCGTGTCCGCCACAAGGAGCAGACGCAGATGCTCTTCGTCGATATTCGCGACTATGTGATGGCGCACTGCGCGGAGGATTTGACCCCACAGAACATGGCGGACAAGAGCGGGTACAGCCGTTACCACTTTGAGCGCCTTTTCTACGACTGCTTGGGCATATCGTTCCACGAATTCCTGACCCGCCAGCGGCTGACGCTCTGCAAGCAGCTTCTGGAACGGACGGATGATTCGATTACGTCCATTGCGGGGCAGTCGGGCTTCGGCAGCATTGCGACCTTCAACCGGGTTTTCCAGCAGTATGAGGGCATGTCACCCTCCGCATACAGAAAAAGCGGTGCTGCCCAATCGAAAGGATGATTGAACGCGCCGCGCATCATGGTGCATTTTCATCAGGAAGTAGTATAACACAAAGAAGGACGAAGCATTTCCGCCTCGTCCTTCTTGCTATTGTCCTTTTTTCTCCGGCAGTCTTTTTGCCGCCCACGAAACCGCCGCCATCACCAGCGCGGCAAGGACAATCAGCCCTGCCAGCGCGCCGTACTGCGCCAGCGTCAGGTGCTCAAAATAGAAAATCTGCTTGAAATAGCACACCGCCAGCACGAATCCGGCGGTCATGACGGTGCACACCGCCGCGCGCAGCTTCGTCAGCGGGACGGAGACGGAATAGAGCATCATCAGCCCGACCGCGCCCGCGCACAGCGCCGCCAGCGTCTTGCAGTCCGCCATATCCCAGCCGAAATTCACGCCTGCCATTGCCGCCATGGCGCAAACGCACACTGCCGCCGCGCCGGGAATCGCCCGCGTCAGCACCGTGCGCAGAAAACTGCCCTGTATGCGGTCCTGATTCGGTTCGAGCGTCAGCAGGAACGCCGGAAGACCAATTGTCAGCGAGGAAATGAGCGTCAGCTGAATCGGCTGGAAGGGGTATTCGACCGGGAAAAGCAGCGTCAGCAGCGCCAAGGCGAAGGAATACAGCGTTTTGACGAGGAAGAGCGACGCCGCGCGCGTGATGTTGCCAACGACACGCCGCCCCTCCGCGACAATCAGCGGCATGTTCGCGAAATTCGCGTCCAGGAGCGTCAACTGCGCCGCCTGTTTTGTGGCATCCGCGCCGCCCGCCATGGCAATGGAGCAGTCCGCCGCCTTGAGTGCGGGAATGTCGTTCACGCCGTCGCCCGTCATGGCAACGTGATGCCCTTTCGCCTTGAGCGCCTCGACCAGCGCCTTTTTCCGCGTCGGGGTCACGCGCCCGAATACGGCGTAGCGCTCGCAAGCATCGGGGAGTTCGTCGTCCGATAAGGTGGAGGCATCCACCGCGCCGCCCGACAAGCCCACCTTGCGGGCAATCGCCGCGACCGTCTTTTCGTCGTCGCCGCTGATAATTTTCAGCGCAACGCCCTGCGTATGGAAGTAATGCAGCGTCTCCTGCGCCGCGGGGCGAATCTCGTCGGTCAGCAGGCAAAGGCCAATCACGCGGGTGACGGCGGGCGCGTCAGTTTCGGTGACGCAGCCGTCCGCTTCTGCCAAAACCAGCACGCGCAAGCCGCGCCCGGCGCAATCCGAAAGCGTTCTGCGAATCGGCGCAAGATGCGCATCATCCAGCACAAACGTCGGCGCGCCTAAAATCAGCGTTGTACCATCCGCAAAAGATACGGCGGACTTTTTCCGTTCGGAGGAAAACGGCAGGACTGCCACGAGCTTTTCGCCCTGCACATCGGGGATTTCCGCGCGGAGGGCATCCAGCGTGCCGGAACGCTCGTCCATGCTGGACAGGAAGCGCCCCAATTGTGTCCGCATGGCGCCCTCGTCACCAGAAAGGGGCAGCAGCGAATCCAATGTCATCTTGCCCGTTGTAATCGTACCGGTTTTGTCCAGACACAGCACATCCGCGCGGGAGAGCGTCTCAATGCCGTACAGCTCCTGCACAAGGGTGTTTCGCTTGCCAAGCTTGATTACGCCAACCGCCAAGGCGACCGAAATCAGCAGAATCAGCCCTTCGGGAATCATGCCGATCATGGCGGCGACGGACGTAGGGACAGCCGTTGTCAGCGGAAGGTGCTGGAGGAAGAACTGCTTGCAGAACAGCAGCAGCCCAATCGGAATCAGCGCCGCGCTGACGATGCGAATCAGGCGGTTGACCTCCGTCATCAGCACCGATTTCGGGCGGCGAATCTCCTTCGCGGAACGCGTCAGGCGGGCGGCATAGCTTTCGTCGCCCACATAAACCAGCTGCGCGGTGAAGGTTCCTTCTAAAATATAGCTGCCGGACAGAAGAAAATCGCCCGGCTGCTTGCGCATGGGCGTGCTTTCCCCCGTCAGCAGGGATTCGTTCGCCGCACCCTGCCCGCTGGTGACGACGGCATCCGCCATCACTTGGTCGCCCGCGCGGAGAATCACCAGATCGTCCGCGACAAGCGCATCCGGCGCGCAGGTCTTTTCCTGCCCGTTGCGCAGAACGTGCGCAGTCGGGGCGTTCAGCAGGGACAACTTTCGGATGGTCTTGCGCGCGCGAAGCTCCTGCACCGTGCCAATCAGCGTGTTCGACACCACGACACCCAGAAACAGCATGTTCCGCCAGCTGCCAACCAGCGCCAGACAAACCGCCAGCGCCACATTCAGCCCGTTGAAGGGCGTGAAGAGATTTTCCGCCAGAATCTGCGCGGTGGATTTGTCGGGGCGATGGTGGGAGATGTTCGGCTTGCGGGAAGCCGCCTCCTCGTCCGTCAGGCCGCTTGGTGCGGTCGGGGTGAAATCCGCCGGAAGCTCCGTGTTGACCTGCAAGATATCCGCCATAATTTGTTATGCTCCTAATACATCCGCCGCCGCGCGCAGGGACGGCAGCACTTCAACGCCCGGCACCTGACGCAGCACCGCGTCGCACTGGTGCCCGCCGGAAACCAGCAGGCAGCGGCAGCCGATGGCGCGGGCAACCTCGGCGTCGTGGCTCGTGTCGCCCAGAAACACCGTGTCCGCTGGGTCGTAGCCCTTGCGCGAAAGGTAATCCTTCGCCAGCTGCACCTTCGACACGGCGTAGACGTCGCCCAGCCCCAGAATGTCGTCGAACATGCCGTTCAGCTCTGGAAACTTGACAACCTGCGCGCGCAGCTGATCCACCTGACTGGCGGAGATAATCGCCTGATGGAAGCCTGCGTCGTGGAAGCGATGAACCGCCTCCGCCGCTGTCTGGTGCAGCTGCGCCAGATGGAAGTTCGCGACGTAGCCTTCGTTCCATTCCTTCGCCACAAGCGGAAAATCCTCGTCCGTTACGCCGATGTCGGTGTAGTAATCCTTGACCGGAAAGCGGAAAATCCGCCGATATTCCTCCTCGCTTGTCAGGCGATAGCCGTGGCGCGCGAAAACTTCATTGTTGATTTTGACCACCAACGGTACGTCGCTGAGCAGCGTGCCGTTCCAGTCCCACAGAATCGTCATTGCTTCTTAACCTCCGAAAATTTAGGGTAACGCTGATTATACCACACTTTCAGAGGAAGGACAAGCGCTTTTTTGCGAATTACTTGCTGTAATAGCTCTTGAAGGTTTCGCCGTTGTCCATGTGGATGACGCGCGGTTCATCCGCCTTCGCCTGCTTGTAGTTCTTGCGGCGCATAATCACCAGCGCCACCAGCCCGACAACCAGCAGCAGCATCCCCAGATTCACCACCAGCCCCAAGAGACCGCCTAAGACACTAAACCCAAGCTGCACAGCAGCGACAATCGCCTCAAACACCATGCTGATGAAAGAACCAATCACATGGAAAACCGAATCGATGAAAGCCATCATAGTGCTTATCCTCCTGCGCCCAAGTAGGCGCGTCCTGTCGTTCTGACAAGAATAAGGATAGCACAAGCGGAATGGAAAATCCATCGAAGGATGATTAGAAATTCATGAGGAAATTCTCATTTTTGCGGAAATCCCCCGATTGCGTTTCCGTGTTCATTCTGCTATACTCGATAGAAGAAATACGCAAAGGGGGATTCTTTCGCATGAATATTACGGTTTATCTGGGGGCGAACGAAGGCAACGATACGTCTTTTCGGCAGGCGGTGGAGGAACTCGGACACTGGATTGGCGAAAGCGGCCACGCGCTGGTGTATGGCGGGTCGAAATCCGGCTTGATGGGCGCGCTGGCGGCCAGTGCCCTGGCGGCTGGCGCGGAGGTGACGGGCGTTGAGCCGGAGTTTTTCATCAGCGAGAGCTTTCAGATGGAGGGGCTGACGGAGCTGATTGTGACGAAGGACATTCCGGAGCGCCGGACGAAGATGATAGAACTGGGGGATGCGTTCATTGCGTTTCCGGGCGGCACGGGGACGCTGGAAGAGGTGTCGGAAGTGATGTCGAAGCTGGCGCTGAAGCAGATAGACGCCCCGTGTGTGCTGTATAATTTGAATGGGTATTATGACGGACTGAAGGCGCTGCTGAGACATATGGTGGAAATGGGGCTTTCGACGGAAGAAAAACAGGAAAAGGTGTATTTTGCGGAGAATTTGGGGGATATTAAGGCGATTTTAGGGGCGGAAAAATAATATAATACTATTTCCAAATGAGAATGCGCCAAGATGCGCCGCGAATTTTTCGCTCTGGCTAACGGGAGTGGAATGCAG
>ENA-UESJ01000153-UESJ01000153.1-human-gut-metagenome-genome-assembly--contig:-NODE-153-length-35207-cov-13.403302_pt1 | contig 35207 bp, 29 predicted proteins | sample MGYA00243000_ERZ508001 | MGnify/ENA primary metagenome ERZ508001 (study PRJEB26167, sample SAMN06115479) | human gut metagenome | host: Homo sapiens | place: China:Chongqing | collected 2015-03-03... | reverse complement strand
ACATATTGCGTGCTGATGTTAATTTTATGGTGAACCGCCGTGTGCTGGTTGTGCTGGAAGAAGGTGCGCAGGCTCGTTCCGTTCTGGGTTGGTATTATGGTATTTATCGCATTTTCCAGAATGCTGGAAATGATCCCGCATTCCCTTTTTCTTTTATCAAGTAACCCGGTATCAAAAGCGATCAACGGCAATGTTGTTTTATATGTGATCTATGCGGCAACCGTTGCCGCACTTTTTGAGGAGACCGGACGTTATCTTGCATTCCGCTTTGTACTGACAAAGCATCCGAATAAGGAGACGGCTGTCACATATGGTATCGGCCATGGCGGTATTGAGTGCGTTCTTGTGCTTGGTGTTACTTATATTCAGTATTATGCGTACGGACAGCTTATTAACAGTGGTTCCATGGACAAGATGCTTTCTGCCTACAAGGACAGCTCACAGTCTGTGGATGCGTTAAACCAGCTGATCACCAATATCAAGGGGGTAACAAAGATGACCTGCTATATGGCAGATCTCGAGCGTATCTCTGCGATGATGGTGCAGATCGCATTATCGATCCTTGTTTTCCAGGCAGTCTATGTTGCCGGCAAGAAATACATGTACTGGGTTGCCGTGGCACTTCATTTTCTGACGGATGTACCGGCTGCATTGTATCAGAAGGGTGTTCTTAAGCTGTTACCGACAGAGATCATTCTGTTTGTCTATGCAGCGCTTGTCCTTGCACTCGGCGTGAAGATATATCAGGGCTTAAAGACCGGCGGCACGCCTGCAGATGTTCAGAAAAAGAAAAACCAAAAGGCATTCAGTGAAATTGCCAATGGAAATTATAAATCTGCAGGAGCACAGGATCACAAGGATGATCATTGACAATAATAACAAGAAAACAGTATCATAAAAGATGGACTATATTTTCATAATTGAGAAATTATAAATACGGAAGAAGGATAATTTTAACTATGTTTCGGAAATATTTTAAATTGACACGAAAACGAATGGCTTTTTTTGCCATATTAATGATCGCAATCTTTACATTGCAGTATTTTTTAGTGGGATCGCTTGTATCCCTGCAGCAGGTAACCACAGAGGCAGGCAACAGTAACAGTGCCGTGATCGGTATTCTGCCGGACACAGAGGTGATCCGCCAAAAGTTCTGTTTCGACCGCAGAGTCGTTTTAAATTCATTCTCCATCAGCTTTGGTTCCTTCAAAAAGAACAAGGTCGGAGATACGCTTCACATTCAGGTGATGGACGGCAACAATGACGTTGTATTCAGCGAGGATGTTGACGTGAAGGATATCACGCCGAACGCAGAATTTGTTGTTAATATGGATCATGCCGTTGTCATTCCAAAAGGAGTTACATGCTGTATCCGTATGACCTGCAGCAGCGAGAATACACCATATGCACTGATTCCAACCGTCAATACGACCAACCGGACAGATCCGAATACCTATATGTCGACGTTGAAGATGCAGACGCATGCCAAGTCCATGAATATCTCATATTCCTACAGCTACCGTCAGCTTTTCCCGATGGTGGTCTTTGTACTTGAGATCCTTGTGCTGTTTGTGATTGTCTTCGAGCGTATGACAGAGTATTCCACACGATACTACAAGATGCGTCAGAAGGAGCTTAAACACAGCAAAAAGCATAAGCGTACCACGAGAAAGTCACCGCGTAATTTTGTCAAATGGGTTCTGAGTGAGCCGAAGGTTTTACTGACAGCGCGAATACTGATCATTATTTTTAATCCGTTATTCCTGGCATCCATGCTGGAAATGATGAACGGCACGTTCTTAACGATTCTGCCGAATGTATGGCTGTTTACATGGCTGCTTTTAGGCGCGGTTGAATTGTTGTTTACAGCATTGATCGGTAACGTCGGCATTGCCATGCTGGTGATGGATCTTTTGCTGTTCCCGATCGGACTTGCCAATCTGTTCATTATGAATGTCCGCGGAACACCGTTTCTTCCGGCAGATATCCTTGGTGTAGCGACAGCGACAGAGGTAGCTTCCACCTACACCTTCTCGCTTACACCGGCACAGTTTGTAGTGCTTCCTGCATTTGCAATATGGTGTATCTTAATCTTCCGGACACGCAGGAAGGGAATAAAACGCCCGATTCCAAAGAAACTGATCCGCTTTTCCGCTACGGTTGTACCGGGCATCGCGATCATTGCTGTATTATACAATACAAACATTTTACCGGCATGCGGTATTCAGGATAATGTATGGAACAAGATTTCTTCCTGCAAGGCCAATGGATTTTATATGAATTATTTCATCAATTTGCATTATCTGCGCGTATCGACACCATCCGGTTACTCCGAGGACAAGGTTTCCGATATTCTGAAGGAAGCCGACTCTACCCGGACAACCACAGGATCAGATACCACAGCCACCACATCGGTACCTCTGACTGACGGCAAAGGAACCACACAGAAGATGGCCACCAACGCCTCCTTCACAAAAAACACTTCGCTGAACGGTAAAAAGCCAAACATTATCCTGATCATGAATGAGAGTCTGGCAGATTTTTCTCTGGTGGGAGATGTGCGCTATAACAGAGATCCTCTGTCTTATATCCACAGCCTCACAAAGAACACGATTAAGGGAAGAGATTATGTATCCGTCTTTGGTGCCGGCACCAGTAATTCCGAATTTGAAGCCATGACCGGCAACACCATGGCATTCTTCCCGAGTGGCTGTAACGTTTATCAGCAGTTTATGCATAACTCCACCTTCTCACTGCCATCTTATCTGAAGGAGCAGGGCTACAGCTGCAAAGCAGTCCACCCGAGCAGTGGTGCAAACTGGAACCGTATTGCCACCTATAAGAGTATGAAGTTTGATGATTTTATCACGATCGATGACTTTAAGAAGCCGGAGTATGTCCGTTATATCAGCGATAAGGAAAGCTACAAGAAAGTCATTGAGCTTTACGAGAACAAGGGTGATAAGCCGCTTTATCTGTTCGATATGACGATTCAGAATCACGGCGGTTATCTGACGAATACGAACTGGAAAACACCTGTATATGTGGAGGGCTCTTATTATACCGAGGCAAAAGAATACCTCTCTGCAACACATGTTTCCGATCAGGCATTCCAGTATCTGCTCAATTATTTTTCCAAGCAGACCGAGCCAACGATCATCTGTATGTTCGGCGATCATTTTCCGTCAATCGAGACCGCCTTTTATGAAGAGCTGCTTGGCAAACCTCAGAGCGAATGGAACCTGGAGGATATCCAGAAGCGTTATGCCGTTCCGTTTATTATCTGGGCAAATTACGATATTGAAGAAGAGCAGAATGCTGTAATCAGTAATAACTATCTCGAAAATATGCTGTTAAAACAGGCAGGCATCGATCTGCCGCACTATAACCAGTATCTTGAGAAGCTTTCTGCCGATATTCCGGCCATGAACGTCAATGGTTATATGGATACCGAGGGCAAATGGCATAATTACGACAGTGATGAAACCGATACGGTCAAGAAGCTTCTGGAAGATTACGAGATATTACAGTATGGCTATTACAGCGATATGAATAAAGATAAAATGAGTGAATTGTTTCAAATGAAGCATTAGATTAGAAAGGACAAAAGGCGTGGACAATCAGAACAGCAGAAAGATCGAGCAGCTCGCCGATCGCTTACGAAACGACAATAACAAAGATAATTTAAATCTTCTGGTTAAGGAGCTGGAGCAGGGTACACTCTACGTGCCTGCAGCCATTCCTCCGGGAACAGATCCGGCTCTGATCCGTCAGCTTATTTCCGGCTCCGGTATGGAGCAGGGGATCCCTGAGGGATTTTCTCCGCGTCCTGCCGTATTACAGAATGCGGAGGGCAGACGTTATCTTCCTGTATTTACAACACAGAAGCAGGCAGAGAAGGGAGACCAGCAGTTTCCTCTGCTTTTAACGATGCCATTTACAAGCTGTCTTGATCTGGTTGCCGCAGACGGCGGCATTTCCGGCGTGATCTTAAACGCTTTCGACCAGAATATTCCTCTGAATACAAAGGTCAACCGCAAGGCAAACGGTAACGGCGGTCAGTCTGCACCGCTCACAGAGACACAGCTTCATGCCATGGCTCGTCAGCGTGTGGAAGCAGAACTTCTTCCGAAGGCTCTTTTTGCCGGTAAGACGGATATGGTCGAACGTCTCCGTAAGGACTGTGCCACAGAGCTTTTAAAGTTGTATGAGCAGGCATATCCCAAGGAAATCGATTGTCCGTATACAGAGGATGATTTTGATCTTCTTTCGATCAATGCAAGAGAGAATCTTTCTGTGATCCGTATCACGATGCCTTCCTCCCACATGTACGCCGGAATCTGTCCGGTCATCTTGCTGCGTTTTAATCCTCAGACAGAGGATCTGCAATATTTTGCTGTTGTAAAAGGAGACGAACCGGGTGAGATGCATCTGTTTGAGGCATTGCCGGATGGCACCAACCGCGACTGTGGTGAGGCACCGGAAGAGGGCAGTGAGCTTCAGTTTATGATCGATTACAGCGCAGAATAATACATAGTTGAAACGCATTTCGATTCGATATATAATAGGTGCAGATTATGGAAAGGCATGGTTAATACAATGAATAATAAGATTGCGGGACATCGTTTTCTGGCTTTTGGACTTGCTGTGAGTCTGACCGTAACCGGAATAACCGGATGTACTTCAAAGCAGGCGGACACTGCCGGCTCAGAGGAAGCTGCACAGAGCACAGCAAAGGAACAGGTATTAAAGGGACACAATGAAAATGAAGCTTCAAACCTCGGTGCCTGGGGACGAGCCATGGGCGCGGTCCTGATCTCAATCAATGATGGCAGTCCTTATTATTTCGGCGGCTATGATACCACGGATGCCAATGCAAAAGCAGCCAAAAGTATCTTACGTTCCAGCTGGAATATTTCCAACCGCAAACAGTTATTAAAGCAGATAGACGCACTTTACAATACCGGAAGCCGCACAGATTATAAAAGAGAAGCACATGATCTGAACAAAATGTCCAAAGCCCAGCGCAAAAAGGCATTAAAGCAGGTCAGCGGTGATCTTAAGACACATTACGATAACCTTCAGTATATCTGGGATACCTGGGGCAACAAGGGACTTCTTGCCTGGGATCTGTGCCGCATTTCACATCTGGCACAGTGGGGCTATATCGCTGATTATATCAATCTCGATGAGGCGCAGGCTGTGTTGGAACCGGCTGCACTGCGGCTGCAGAAGAAGTTTGACAACTGGGATGACGTTGTGATAAACTGGCTCGACGGTTACGCATATGCAAGCTCTGTTCCGATCCGTTCCGTAGAGGAGACGGACTACACCAGCCGTAAGAATGTCTATGAGAAGCTTGTGGCAGATCAGAAGGAATCCGATCCTCTGTTCGATGACAATTTATTTCACACAGAGATCATTCCACTCGGAACCATTACCTACGATTCCCTGATGGATGAAATAAAACCTAAAAAGACAGCCCGCACAAAGGCTGTCATCAAGAAAAAGAAACAACAAGGGAAGGATAGTGAGGAAGTAACACAATGAATATTTATCTGATACGTCATGGCAGACAAAGCAGTTCTGACTGTAACGTAAATGTAGATCTTGCACCGGAGGGAGAACGACAGGCTGCCCTGCTTGGACAGCGCATGAAGCTTTATCCCGTTGATATTGTTTACTGCAGCGACCTGATCCGTGCCGAACAGACCGCAAAGATCGCCTTTAGCGGACAGGAAAAGCTTCTTGACAATCTGCAGATTCGTCCGGGGCTGGCAGAGGTTGATTTCGGTGAGCTTACCGGTCAGCCGGATGCAGTTGTGAAGCGTTTTTATGCGGATTATTATCAGGAGCAGCTCGACCGTTTTGCCGAAGGACGCGTCCAAAAGAGCAATGCGCTGGATGAGGTGAATGAATTTATCGGAGATTTCTTTGTACCGACCGAGGAGATCTGGTATCCGCAGGGTGAAACAGGCGAGAGCGTTCTTGCAAGAGTTATGCCGATCATCCGGGAATGGATCGAATCCGAATATCAGAACATTGCTGTTGTGACACACGGCGGTGTGATCCGCATTCTTCTGACCGCTCTGTTTGGTGGTGATTTTGCAAAGAGACTGATGTTTGGAACCTCTCTCGAAAACTGCAGTATCACACAGCTTCACTATGACGAAGATCAAAACGGATTTTATCTGGATCGTTTTAATGATTATGCGCATCTGGAGCAGGATCCGTCCCTGTTACGAAATCATTTTAAATAATCGGCATCGACCGGAAAGGATATGAGGTACATATGGCAAGAATTATTTTGGCATCTGCTTCCCCGAGACGGAAGGATATATTAGAACAGGTCGGCATTTCCTGTGAGGTGATCCCAAGCAGCATCGATGAGGATCTGATTACGGCAGACAGCCCGTCAGCTCTTGTCGAAGCACTTTCCAAGGCTAAGGCAGAGGATGTTGCCGCACACTTTGAAAACGATTTTGTTGTGATCGGTGCGGATACCGTTGTGGTAAAAGACAGCAAGGTATTAGGAAAGCCCTCTAATGAGGCAGAAGCTCATAAGATGCTCCAGATGCTTCAGGGCAACCGTCATGAGGTTTTTACCGGGGTGACTCTGATCTCGGTCTCAGGCGGCAAGGGACTGATCGATACATTTCATGTCAGAACGATCGTTGATATGATCCCGATGACTCCGGAGCTGATCACATCCTATATCCAGACCGGTGAGCCGATGGATAAGGCAGGCGGCTACGGCATTCAGGGACGCGGAGCCGCATATATCCGTGATATTGCCGGCGATTTCTTCAACGTTGTCGGACTTCCGATCTCCACCGTATTATCCCGTCTGGAGCATATGGGCGTCAATCTTTACTAAATGACGACTTTATTTCGTGAGGCAGTGATCTGTTGCAGACAGAGCTTATCTGTCTTAATATCATTTCATGAACGACAGGCAGTGATGCAGTTTGCACTCTGCCTTTTTCTGTGTTCTGCTATATTTTCCCGCTGTATATTTCGGGAGGCATTTTCGGAACGTCGTCTTTACGCCTGTGATTTTTGTTGCATAATCGTGGATGGAGGCGTATAATAAACAACGTTATGGTTTTATAATGAGAGATTTATATATCAATAAGAAGACATGATATAGGAGGTTTGACTATGATCAAAGTAGGAATTATCGGTTCAACAGGATATGCAGGACAGGAGATCGTGCGTATTTTACTTCGCCATCCGGAGGCTAAAATTGTCTGGTATGGCTCACGCTCCTATATCGATAAGCGATACAGTGAAGTATTTGGAAATATGTTCCGGCTCGTAGAGGACGTCTGTAAGGGAGAGAATATGCAGGAGCTTGCCGACCAGGTTGATGTTATCTTCACGGCAACCCCGCAGGGACTTTGCGGCTCCCTTGTCAACGAAGAAATATTATCCAAGGTTAAGATTGTCGATCTAAGTGCGGATTTCCGTATCAAGGATGTTGACAAATACGAGAAGTGGTACGGAATCCACCATGAGAGTCCGGACTTTATCAAAGAAGCTGTTTACGGACTGTGTGAGATCAACCGTGAGGATATCAAAAAGGCGCGTCTGATCGCCAATCCGGGCTGTTTTCCAACCTGCTCCGTTCTGTCTGTCTATCCCCTTGCCAAAGAGGGACTGATCGACATGAATACAGTTATCATCGATGCGAAATCCGGCACCTCCGGCGCCGGTCGTGGAGCCAAGGTTGCCAATCTGTACTGTGAGGTCAACGAAAGTATCAAGGCGTACGGTGTTGCTACACACCGCCACACACCGGAGATTGAGGATCAGTTAAGCTATGCCTCCGGTCAGGACGTTGTTATCAACTTTACCCCACATCTTGTTCCGATGAACCGAGGTATTCTTGTAACCGCATATGCTTCCCTGACAAAGGATGTTACATACGATGAGGTCAGAAGCATTTACGATAAATATTATAAAGATGAGTATTTTGTCCGTGTTCTTGATAAGGATGTGTGTCCGGAGACACGCTGGGTTGAGGGAAGCAACTTCGTTGATGTCAGCTTCAAGATTGATCCGAGAACCAACCGAATCATTATGATGGGCGCCATTGATAATCTGGTAAAGGGCGCCGCAGGACAGGCAGTACAGAATATGAATCTTTTATTCGGACTTCCGGAAAACACCGGTCTTACCATGCCTCCGGTATTCCCGTAAAGCAGACGCAAGATAAGGAGAGAGAAAATGAGTGTAGAAGAGAAAAGTGCATATATGAATGAAATCTTAGGAAAAGCAGAGACTCTGATCGAGGCTCTTCCGTATATCCGTGACTTTAATAATAAGATCGTCGTTGTCAAATACGGCGGAAGCGCGATGCTGGACAAAAAGCTCGAGGAGAGCGTGATTCAGGACGTTGCCTTGTTAAAGCTTGTCGGTATGCAGCCGATCATCGTTCACGGCGGCGGTAAGGAGATCAGCAAATGGATTGGTAAGGTCGGCAAGGAAACGGAATTTGTCGATGGTTTCCGTAAAACAGACAAGGAAACCATGGAGATCGCTGAGATGGTATTAAACCGTCTGAACAAGTATCTGGTTCAGATGATCGAACGTCTTGGTGTAAAGGCAGTCGGTATCTCCGGCAAGGACGGTGGTCTTCTTCAGGTAGACCAGAAAAAACCAAACGGAAAGGACATCGGATATGTCGGTGACGTCAAGAAGGTCGATACACTCGTGATCGATACACTGCTTGCCAACGATTTTATCCCGATCATCGCACCGATCGGTCTTGGCGAGGATGGTGAGACCTACAATATCAACGCTGACGATGCGGCATGTGCCATTGCCGGAGCACTTGGCGCTGAGAAACTTGCATTCCTCACAGATGTTGAAGGTGTCTGCAAGGATCCAAAGGATCCATCCACACTGATCTCAGTTATGAGCCTTGACGATGCACGCAATCTGATTGCAGACGGTACGATCAGCGGTGGTATGCTTCCAAAGGTAACCAACTGTGTCAATGCAGTCAACGCCGGTGTCGGCAGAGTCCATATTCTGGACGGACGTATTGAACACTGCCTGCTTCTTGAGTTCTTTACCAAGAAGGGTATAGGAACCGCAATCATTGATACTGAGGGCGGATTATATGACAACGAACGTGCATAGCAATACATCAGCACCAGTATAATATAGATATGCCATCCACTCGGCATGGCAGGAACGGAGGATGATTATGGATATTCGGAAAGCTGACCAGCATTTTATACATACCTACAACAGAAGCACTACCTTCGTCAGGGGTGAAGAAATGTATCTGATCAATGACGAAGGAAAGAAATATCTGGACATGGGTGCCGGCATTGCCGTATCTGCACTCGGCTACAGTAACGAGGAGTACAAGCAGGGACTGAAGGATCAGGTCGATAAGCTGATCCACATCTCCAATCTCTACTTTAATGAACCTGCCGTAAAGGCGGCCAATTATCTCTGTGAGGCATCCGGAATGGATCGTGTCTTCTTCACCAACAGTGGAGCAGAAGCGATCGAGGGTGCGTTAAAGCTTGCCAGAAAATACGCACGCACCAAGAATCCGGACAACGGCGGCGAGATCATTGCGATGGAGCATTCCTTCCACGGTCGTACTATGGGAGCTCTTTCCGTCACAGGAACAAAGCATTACAGAGAACCGTTTGAACCGTTGATCGGCGGCGTTTCTTTCGCAGAATACAACAATCTGGACAGCGTGAAGGCTTTGATCACATCGGACACCTGTGCCATTATTATGGAATCCTTACAGGGAGAGGGAGGTATCCATCCGGCTTCTGAGGATTTTATGAAGGGCGTTCGTGCACTCTGCGATGAGAAAGGCATTCTTCTGATCCTCGACGAGATCCAGTGCGGTATGGGAAGAACCGGAAAGATGTTTGCATTCCAGCATTACGGTATCCTGCCGGATATCATAACCAGTGCAAAGGCACTCGGCTGCGGTGTACCGGTCGGCGCATTCGCAGCAAAGGAAGAGATCGCACAGGCACTTGTTCCGGGCGACCACGGCACCACCTACGGCGGCAATCCCCTTGCAACCGCAGCAGTCTGCAAGGTATTCGAGATTTACAAGAAGGATCATATTGTAGAACATGTCAATGAGCTTGCCCCATATCTGATCGATAAGCTAAATGCTCTTGCCGCAAAGCATTCCTGCATTAAGGATGTCCGCGGAATTGGCTTCATGCAGGGAATTGAGCTTGACGTACCGGCAGGAGAGATTGTAGGTGCAGCTTTATCAAAGGGACTGATCCTGATCTCAGCCGGAACCAATATTATCCGTATCGTTCCTCCTCTTGTTGCCGGGAAGGAGCATATCAACGAAATGTGTCGTATTTTAGATGAAATTTTTACGGAGAAAGGTATCTAAAACACTACCAGAAAAGCATATATCAATAGTGAGCCGAATGGCTCACTATTTTTTTGTACAGCAATATAGTAGGTCTGTCCGCCTTATTGCTGTATAAAAGTAATGGATACGGGAAAACTAACCAAAACGAAGGGAGGTTTTTCCATGTGGGGAATGATCATTTCACTGATATCCGGAATACTGATGAGTGTGCAGGGTGTCTTTAATACCGAGGTTACCAAGCAGACAAGTGTCTGGATCTCTGCCGCCTTTGTGCAGCTCACCGCACTGATCGTCTGCATTGCCGCCTGGCTTGTCACCGGAAGAGAGGGACAGATTGCCGGACTTATGCGTGTACATCCGCGTTATATGCTGCTTGGCGGCGTGATCGGTGCATTTATCACCTACACCGTGATCATCGGCATGAATCAGCTCGGACCGGCAAGAGCTGTTATGCTGATTGTCGCCGCACAGCTGATTGCCGCCTATCTGATCGAGCTGTTTGGTATGTTCGGGGTTGAAAAGGCAGGTTTTGACTGGCTGAAGCTTTTAGGAACCGCACTGTTTCTCGCCGGTATTATAATTTTTAAGAAAAATTAAGAAATTTTTAGGGTGGAGCTATTGTTTTTTTGGCAGGATTCGTTAGAATATAAATAGATTCGCATTTTATCATGACATATATCTGCTGCGATTTCATTCGTAGGAGGTATTATGAAACGACATACAATTATTACAATCATCATTTGTGCCTGTATTCTGGCGGCATCCGGTTTTCTTTATCTGAGGACCGGCACAGACGCCTCCGGAAAGGCACAGGAATGGGCATCCGGCAGGGTAAGTGAGTCACCGCCTTCTGCCTCAGAGACATCCGCTTCTGAGAAGAAGGAGACTGGCATTGGGGAGTGTACAGTCTATATCTGCGGTGCCGTGAAGCACCCGGGAGTTTATCGTTTACACGGGGATGCCCGTGTTTGTGATGCCGTAGATGCTGCCGGAGGTCTGAGCCGTAAGGCCGATGCTTTCGCAGTTAATCAGGCGCGTCTTCTGACAGACGGGGAACAGATCACAATTCCCCGCAAAGGAAAGAAATCTTCCACAAAGGGACGCACCGGCACCGATGACAAAGTATCCGGTCTTGTCAATATTAATCAGGCGGATCTTGCGGAATTGATGACGCTTGCCGGGATCGGCGAGGCGAAAGCACAGCTGATCATCGATTACCGTACCGAGAATGGAAGCTTTTCTTCCATCGAGGACATTATGAAGATATCCGGGATCAAAGAGGGGATTTATAACCGGATCAAAGATCAGATCACAATATAATAAATGAAAGGTTTAGGGGAAGCGTTATGGCGAGAAAGGTTCTGGTTGTTGACGATGAGAAGCTTATTGTAAAGGGAATCCGTTTCAGTCTGGAACAGGACGGAATGGAAGTGGATTGTGCCTATGATGGACAGGAGGCACTGGATTTGATCCACAAGAATGAATATGATGTCGTTCTGTTAGATGTCATGCTGCCGGTACTGACTGGTTTTGAGGTATGTCAGCAGGTACGGGAGTTTTCTGATGTGCCGATCATTATGCTGACCGCCAAGGGCGATGATATGGATAAAATCCTTGGTCTTGAATATGGCGCAGACGATTACATCACAAAACCCTTTAACATTCTCGAGGTCAAAGCCCGCATCAAGGCGATCATCCGCCGGAGTAGTGCAGGGCATTCCCATGACGAGAACCCGAAGCTGCTTACATATGATGTTTTAAAGGTAGACTGTGACAGCCGCAGAGCCTATATTGATGAGAAGGAAGTAAATCTTACCGCAAAGGAGTTTGATCTTCTTGAGCTGCTCATGGTTCATCCGAATAAGGTATACAGCCGGGAGGAGCTTCTCAATACAGTCTGGGGTTATGATTATCCGGGCGATGTCAGAACTGTTGACGTGCATATCCGCCGTCTGCGTGAAAAAATCGAAAGCAAACCAAGCGACCCGAAGTATATACATACGAAATGGGGCGTCGGCTATTATTTTCAGAAGTAGCCTGGGCGACGTTCGCAAGAATAAACTATAGGCCTTAAGTGGCAGGGAAGGGTGCGCTTTGAAACAATTTCTGGGCAGAGTTCTGTATTTTCTGCGTAGTATGCGGGTACAGGTACTGATTGTATTTTTGATGATGGGACTGGTTCCCTTATATCTTTTTTCTATTATTATAACAAATGCATATGAATCCAGACTGGTGTCCCAGCGTGTCGATGAACTGCAGTCTTACGGAACCATGATCTCCAATCTGGTCGTTTCCTCCGGTTACCTGGTCGATCACGACAGCGAGGAGATCAGGGAGGAGGTTGCACAGATTGCAGAGATCTATCAGGGACGCATTATTCTGGTCGATCAGAATCTTCGGATCATTCACGACACATATGGTCTTGAGGACGGCAAAACCGTTATTTCGACCGAGGTTGTCAAATGCTTCGGCGGCTCCGACGGCAAGTACATAAACGAACTCGGAGAGTATGTCCAGCTTACAATGCCGATCGTCAACTCCGGCAAGCAGTCGACCGATGGCGTTGTGATCATGAGCTTTTCCATGAAGAGCCTTCACATGATGGCAGATACCGTCAAGCGTAAGGTCTACATCGTGTTGTTGATCTTAACGATCCTTATCGTTCTCGGTGCCGTTCTTTATTCCACCCTTCTGGCACGTCCGCTCAAGCAGATCACGTCATCAATCAACGAGATCTCTCAGGGCGATATGAACGTCAAGCTGCATATGCATGGTTTCTCGGAGATCAGCAGTATTTCCGACTCCTTTAACCAGATGATTGATGTTATCCAGAATCAGGACACGGCGAGACAGGAGTTTGTATCAAACGTTTCCCATGAGTTAAAAACCCCGATCGCATCTATGAAGGTACTTGCTGATTCCCTGCTTTCCCAGGAAGGCATGCCGGAGGAAATTTACCGTGAGTTTCTGGGAGACATCACCAACGAGATCGAGCGTATGACCAAGATTATCAACGACCTTCTTTCCATGGTCAAGATGGACAAGAATACCTCGCAGATGGAGGTCGTCAACACCAGCATCAACGATCTGTTAGAGCAGCTTTTAAAACGTCTTCGTCCGATTGCTGCCAAGCGCAATATCGAATTGATCTACGAAAGCTATCGACCTGTAATGGCAGATATCGATGAGACGAAAATGTCCATCGCCCTCAATAACCTGATTGAAAACGCCATCAAGTACAACTACGACGATGGCTGGGTGCGTGTAACATTAAATGCCGATCACAAATTTTTCTATGTGACGGTTCAGGATTCCGGAGTCGGTATTCCTGAGGATGTTCAGGATAATGTCTTTGAACGTTTCTACCGTGTTGACAAGGCACGCTCCAGAGACACCGGAGGTACCGGTCTTGGTCTTTCCCTGACCAGAAGTGCCGTACTTTTGCACCGTGGTTCGATCAAACTTTACAGCAAAGAGAAGGAAGGAACTACGTTTACTGTTCGTATTCCTCTGACCTATGTTCCATAATAATCAATAACCACCCACAAAGGAGTAGAAGATATGTCATGCAACATGTGTATGCCGGCAAAATATAAATCCATACTTCGACTCGGCACGACTGCCGCAGTCCTTCTTTTAGTACTCCTTTTCTGTGGAGGTTGTTCTTTCCACAAGGAAGAAGAATATACCGGCTACTATGTGTTCTGTCCGGATGCCAACGAGACAAAGGTGGGATATGAAAAGTACACACCGACATCGCGCAAGCGGGATGATCTCGTCAGCGAATTTCTGAAACGGCTGCAGTCTGAGCCTAAAGATATCGGTCTGCGAAAGGCTCTGCCGGACGATGTCAAAGTGGACGAGTTTATGTTCGAAGATTCCGGTCAGCTCACGTTGTATCTAAGCTCCGGTTATGGCAAGCTAAAGGGTGTTTCCGAGATACTGCGGCGTGCCGCCATCGTTAAGACCCTATGTCAGATCCGTGGTGTAAGCAGCGTTCAGTTCTATGTATCCGGTCAGCCACTCACCGACTCCAATCTTGAAGCCGTGGGTTATATGACCGCAGACAGCTTCATTGATAACACCGGTGGCGAGACCACCTACAAACAAAAAGCAACACTGAATATGTATTTTGGCAACAAGGCGGGCGACCATCTTGTCAAGGTTCCTGTAGATATCACCTATGATGCCACGATTCCGTTAGAGCAGCTTGCTGTGGAGCAGCTCATCCGAGGACCATATTCCATTGACGTCGTTGATTCGGATCAGATCAAGGCAACAATTCCTGAGAAGACACAGCTCAATAAGATTTCCGTCAAGGAAAACACCTGCTATGTCGACTTTTCCGAGGAATTTCTGAATAAACGTACGAATATTTCAGCCGAAGCCACGATCTACTCGGTGGTGGACACCCTTGTTGGGTTATCCAACATCAACAAGGTGCAGTTCAGCATCAACGGTGAACAGGTACTCTTATACAACGATACGATTGATTTCGGTTCCGCCTTTGAACGTAATCTGGACATTGTGATCCAGAACTAGGAGGGGAGATTATCAAACGACCATTTATCTGGATTTTATCCGGAACGATATTATTATTTCTTTTATACCGGGCCATTGCTTCCGAGAGGGATGATGCCCGGTATTATTGTTTTCAGGGCATATTTGAAGAACAAGCCCGAGCACACGTCACCGGATGTATCGACCAGATCTGTCCGGAGCAGGGCAGACAGGACCGGACATCCTGTTATCTGAAGGACTGCCGGATCCGGCTGGACGGTCAGAATACAATCTATTACCAGTCAAAACTCTATGTCGTGTTAAACGATAAAACGGTACTTCATCCGGGCAATACCGCTTCACTGACCGGTTCACTGCAGGAGATTATGACAGCGACAAATCCCGGCATGTTTGACCGCCGTGAATATTACAAAGAAAAGGGTGTTTACTATGAGCTTCGTGCCACAACGCTGCAGATCACCTCTTCCCGGACTAATCCGGTCAAAGACCTTTTGTACCGGCTCAGAAACCGGATGGGAGAGGTTTACACGACTTCGCTGCCCGCCAAGGAAAGCGGCATTGTTTCAGCAATGATCCTCGGCGACAAGTCGTTACTTGATATTGACATCCGACAGCTCTATCAGGAGAGCGGGATCGGTCATCTGCTCGCGATCAGCGGTGTTAAGACACGAAACTTGGGTATCCCCCTAATCCCTAAAGACCGCATAAACACGGCATTTCTATCAATACATATCGCTAAAATTTACATTCAAAAAGTGTACTTGGACGAGGATATTTTACCTCGTTGTCGTTTCCCTTGTTCAAGGGGGTAATCACAGAAACAATAAAAAATGGCGAAACTATCAATAATTCAGCGAAAGACCAATAAAATAGCGAAAGTATATTATTTGGCGAAAGGAAAGGTATTTATGGCATATAAAGAATATAGAGATATAAAAGTTTACGAAGCAAGTGGATATCAGTATAGGAGAACACCAAGCATTGTCCTTAAGGGGAAATGGCTGGCAGAACTTGGATTTGATATCGGGGATGAGATAACAGTTAGGTGCGAGGATGGGAGATTGATTATTACAAAAGCAAATGAAATATGGGATGCAGAAGTCTGATGAAGTGCCTTGACCGACTCGTTTAAAGCTGCTAAAATTATTATTAATTATGTGTACTAAGGAAGTGATGAAGTGGCAAGAGGAAAAGTGATTAGTGTTTACCTTATTGATGGCGTAGCTAATGGAAAGATAAAAGCGACAATAACCAATTGGAATGGAATCGCTTATAAAATTCCAAGAGGACTCTTGGATGAATGCAAAGAACTAGAAGCATTTAAGCAAAGCGGAGTTTACTTCCTGTTTGGTAATAGTATGGTATATGTGGGTCAAGCGGAAGTTAGAAAAAATGGGAAGGGTATACATCAAAGGATACTTGACCATGAAAATGATAAATATAAGGACTGTTGGGATGAGGTTGTAATATTTACAAGGAAAGATAATTCGCTTGGACGAACAGATATTTCTTATTTAGAAAATCGTTTTTATAATAAAGCATTGGATGCCGGAAGGTTTCAAGTACAAAATGGAAATGAACCTACCATCGGAACAGTTACGGAAGAAAAAGAAAGTGAATTAGAAGAGTATATAGATCAAGCAGAATTGGTATTAGGTGCATTAGGATATAAAGTTTTTGAACCGAGAACCATTGCAGAGAATGTTGAAGAAGACAATTTAGGAGAAGTGGTTCAAAATACGCAAATTCCTGACTTACCAGAAGGAAATATCGGAGTTGGGGATTTCATATTGCAAGCCATGAGAAATCTAGAGGCATCCGGATACATATTTTCAGATGAGCAGATGCAAGTATTATTGAATCCGGTTGAGTGTAATAAAAAAGAACTGTTTAATTTGCAAAACTCAAATGTAGCATTTTTTAAATTATATAACCCAGATGAAGAAAAGCCACATTATCTTAATGGAATGCAAAGATATTATACACCAAGAAAGGTGATTCTTACATTTGGGAAATATAATGTTTTACTGACAAAAGAATGGTTTGAAAAATATAATCATCGTGAACTATTTACCAAATGGTATGAAGGATTAAAATAGTTTTTGTGACGAGGTGATATGTGTGGATTGTTTGACACCGGAGCAGAGACATAAGAACATGGTTAATATCAAATCAAAAGATACATCGATAGAGGTAATTTTGAGAAAAGCATTGTGGAAGAATGGAATCAGATATAGAAAAAACTATAAAGAACTGCCAGGAACTCCGGATATAGTATTAACAAAATATAAAATCGCAATCTTTTGTGATAGCGAGTTTTTTCATGGAAAGGATTGGGAGGTTTTAAAGCCAAGATTAGAAAAGGGAAAAAATGCGGAATTTTGGATAAAAAAGATTGGAAAAAACAGGGAGCATGATGATGAAGTAAATAAGGCACTTTTATTTAAGGGATGGACAGTCATAAGGTTTTGGGGCAGTGATATAAAGAAAAAAACTGATGAATGTATTAGGGTAATTGAAGAAACTATTTTTGATTTGATGATGGATGACGAATAAATGCAAGACAGTTGGTAAAAGACTGTCTTGCATTTTTTGAGTATATTAATAAATTGAAAGATCAAGAGTATAATTACCTTGAATACATACACGTGCAATATCATCATCAAAATCTTCTAATTTTCGAAGAAGGGGTCTGTCATAAATATTTTTAATGCTTGTTGCGGGATATCCGTTTGAAGTTGAATATTTTCGGGTTAGTCTAGGAGGTAATCCTGGGGTTAAAGCAGTCATTGCAGCAAGTGTATCATACAGGCTTTTGGGCATATATATTGCAACAAAGCCGCGTTGTTTATATTGTTTGACTCTGTCAGGAGACCATTCCGATGGGTCGTCAAATAATCCGTATCCAACAACAGGTGCTGCATTTTGACCTGTTCCACTAACAATCAATCGTTCTTTTGCTTTGTAGCTTTTTACAGAGACAAATAGATTAAAAGGTGATCCCATAATTGCAAAGTCGCCAATCCAATCCCAAGTCTTGTGTATAGGTCTTATCTATTTTATTCTCTTTTTGTCCGGTGAAAGTCATATCCCGGCTGAAGTCCCCCACATTGGCAATGAAACCTAAAGGTGAATCTTCCAGGATGGTCTTGTCCTTATAGGTAACGGAATAAATGGGGATACCCTGTTTTACGGATACATTTACTTTCAAAAAGGAATCGGGTCCTGTAACTGTAGCTTGTTGGGCAAAAGCTGACATTGTAGTGATGGCAAGCAGCCAAGTCATAAATTGTTTTTTCATGGGTATTAAATATGCTATTATAATGTAGAGCAAAGATAATTTATTTAGCGCGAAGAAAGCGTAGACAAACGGAGCATTTATGGTATACAATCCGTTCATTCTACGCTCTGGAATAAGTCAGTCGGTTCCATTCTCCATCATCGAACTGGGTGTTGTTCCGAAATGTTTTGTAAAGCAGCGTGTGAAGTATTTGGGATCATTGAATCCTACTTCGTATGCTATCTCAGATATATTCATATTGTGCGTCAGCCGGTTACGGATAATAAGTTCCCGCGCAAGATTCAGCCGGTAGTTACGCATGAATTGTCCGGCAGACTGTCCTGTCAGATTTTGCATTTTTTTGTTCATCAAACTTTTGCTTACCCCCATTGCTTCGATGAAATCGCTTATTTCGTAATAGGAGTTCTTATAGTTTTCTTTCACAATCTGCATCGCCTTGTCCAGGAATTTCTTGTCACTGGATTCTTTTTCGATATTCAGTGCATCCACATCCATACTGTATGAGAACTTTTGTTGGAAACGTTTGCGGTTTTCCAGTATATTGGATATCCGGGCCAGCAGCAAAGTATCATCAAATGGTTTCAGCAGGTATTCGTCTACACCTATACGGAAGCTTTCGATGCGCGATTCGTTGGATGTTTTGGCTGTGAGCATCAGGAAGGGGATATGTGAGATGGCGAAATTGGATTTTACCCGGCGGGACAGTTCCATACCATCCATGACAGGCATCATCAGGTCGCTAACAATAAAATCCACGTTCTGGGATTGGAGCACAGTCAATGCTTCTTCACCTTGGGATGCTTCGAGCACGTTATAATATTCGGCCAGAATGGAACGGATATAGTCGCGCATATCTTTGTTGTCTTCTACTACCAGAATCGTCAGTTTTCCATTGGTGGCAGGTTGCAAGGCCAGCGGAGATTCTACCGGTTCTTTAACTTGCTCTGTTGGTGCGGGCAGATTGTCTGCATCGGCATATTGCAAAGGGAGTAAAATACGGAAAGAACATCCTTTGCTCTGATTATTCTTGGCACAAATTGAACCTCCATGCAACTGGACAATTCGTTTGCATAGATAGAGGCCGATTCCGGTCCCGCTTTGTCCGTTGATAGAGGAATGCGTCTTGTTTTGTGATTGGTAGAAGCGGTTGAATACTTTGTCTATCTCTTCTTCGGGCAGTCCTGGCCCCGTATCCCGGATACAGATGAACAACTTTTCCTGCTCTTCCTGGCGGAAGGGGGTGGCATAGATGGTAATTTGTCCTCCTTTGGGGGTAAATTTCAAAGCATTTCCTATCAAATTGACAATCACTTTATGCATGGCATCCTCATCGTACATGATTTCACATGAAGGAAGGCGGAAACGACGTTCGATGGTTATTCCTCTTTCGGATGCATATGCGTCGAAGGGAACCAGCAGTTCATTGAGTAACTTGGCAAAGTTGCCCGGGTTGCGGACAATTTCCATTTTCCCTGATTCTACTTTGCGGAAGTCCATTAATTGGTTGACCAGTGAGAGCAGATATTTTGAGTTGCGCTCCACAAAATGTAATTGTTCAATGACTTGAGGATTGTAGCTTAGTTTCAATGCCCTTTCTATAGGTCCTACGATTAATGTCAACGGAGTACGGAATTCATGGGTGATATTGGTGAAGAAGGCGAGTTTGTCAACCGTCAATTCCTGTACTTTCTTTGACATTTGTATCAGTTGCCCTTTTTGTTTGGTTATTTTTTCGTTTTGCTGTTTCAATAGTTGGTTTTGACGATAGAGCTCGCTTGCCTGAGTGGAAAGCAGTTTTTTTTGTTCTTCCAGTTCACGGGTACGTTCCTCTACTTTGATGTGGAGCATTTCTTGTTGTTCTTTTAACGAACGAAGCCTCCATGATAATACCTTATATATAAGGAAAGATAGAAGAACCAATATGGACAGAATGAACCAGATGGTTTTATAGAAATAAGGTGATACGGCAATGTGGAGTTCTGCCATTTCTTCCAGCCACTGTTTGCCGTCGGGGGCATAACGCAGTTCGAAAGTATAGTTGCCGGGACGCAGGTTGGTATAGGCGGCTTGTCGCCTGTTGGCCGGCACTTTTATCCATTTGTCGTCAAATCCTTTCAAGCGGTAATAATAATTGGCGAATGTCGATGCATCATAATCCAGTGCGGCAAATTCAATATAGAGAGATTTGTCGCGTTCGTGTAACTGTAGGGTGCCGTTTGTGTACAATCGTTCTTCATTGGCCACACGAACATGGGTGAATGCCAGAGGAACAGCCTCCTTGGGATTTGTGTCTATGACTGGTTTGACTACAGACAGCCCTTTAGTACTTCCTACATACAAATCTCCATTGGCGGCACGGCATATTGCGTTCCAATAGAACTGGTTGGATAATAGTCCGTCTTTCCGGGTATAGTTGAAGAAGCTGTTGTTGTTAGGATTGAAGCGGGAGAGTCCGTTGGTGGTGGTAATCCAAAGATACCCTTCTTTATCTTCCGATATGCAGCGGACACTGTTGTTTATCAGTCCGTCTTCGGTGGTGAAGGAGCGGAAGGTATATTCTCCGTTTTCTGTTGGTGAGGATTTGTAGAAACCATATCCGTTGCTGCCTATCCATAGGGTTCCGTCTTTAGACTGGGTGATGTAGGTTACCCTTTCCTTCAACTTTGATTCCGGTTCGTCCAGCTTGATCCTCCAGAGTTGATAAATCAGTCTGGGGGCTTTCAAACTGCTTAGATCTATTCGGCAAAGTCCTTCTGTAAGTCCCAGCCACAGGTGGTTATCCTTATCTATATAGTATCCTGTACAGCCTTCAATTCCACCTAGGTTCATACCCTTGAATGGTTCGGTGAGCGTTTGTGTTTTCAAGTCGTAAACATAGATATTGGTACTGGTTCCCACCCAGATGGCATTATTCAAGTGGTCATAGCAGATACTTCCGGCCCATCCCCATGAGAAGTCTCCGTATTCGGGTATTTCTATGTGGTGGAATTGTTTGTTCTGCGGATTTTTCATGTCTATCCATCCTATGCCTCCTCCCCAGGTTCCTATCCAGAGCCTTCCATCGTTATCGCTGGTAAAACAACTGACGGTATTATGGCTTAGGTGGGCGGGTGCATCAGTGGTATAGTGTTCAAAAGTGTTGCTGCCGGGAGCCCGCCGGTTTAAACCTCCTTCTACGGTTCCTACCCATAAAACACCCGACGGGTCTTCATAAATGGCATTGACGGGATTTTGGGAAAGACTTCCGGGAATGGTGGGAATATGATAATAGTTTTGTACCAACAGCATCCGGCGGCTCATCTTGTTCAGCCCTCCCACTTCGGTTCCTACCCAGATAATGTCACCATCGGTCAGCAGACAGTTTACGAAGTCACAGTTCAATGTGTTTTGTACAATTTCTCCTTCTCCGGTATCTTTATTTATCCGCTCAAAATTGTCTGTCAACGCATTATAAAGGTTTATACCTTTTAGGGTGGCAACCAGCATGGTATGTTCTCCTGTTTCTGCTATGTCTGTGATAAAGTTTTGGGAAAGCGAGTTGTTGTCATTCGGATCGTACATATAATGCTTCATCAGTTCCGTATCCATATTGTATCGGAAAAGGCCTTGTGCGCTGCCAATCCAAATTTCATTTTCTTTCCGGCAGATTACTTGTATGGACACACCGGGTAACTGCAGGGCAGATGAAATGAATGTGGGTTCCTGTACTTCCATAGCCGATTCTTTGATGCGGTAGATACCGTCTTTGTAGTTTATCCAAAGATAGTCTTCCACCTCACAAATAGTCCGGACGGATTCTCCTGCCGGCACTTCGCATATTTTAATGATCTGTCTTATATTTCCTTGTTTGTCAAAGGTAATTTTGAATAAATTGTTTTCCGAACAAACCCAAATATTTCCCGCTTTGCTATGGAGAATGAGATGGGAGGGGCGGTTGCACAGTGAAATAAGTTTGTCTTTCGTATCAGCGACTTGTACAGTCTGCATGGTTTGTATATCCAATATGTCAATACCCATTTCACTGACAGCCCAAATACGCTTGAAGTTATCCTCACACAGTTTGTTTATGAAGTTGCTTCGTAGTTTGGTGTGGGTGCTTCCCATATTGAAGGCGGTAAATTCATAACCGTCATAACGGGCGATTCCTTCCCCACGGGTGGCAATCCATAAAAAGCCCTGGCTGTCTTTCAATATATCGTCCACGAAGTTGTGAGGCAGTCCTTCATCCATCGTAATAGCGGTGACGTTATAGCGTTCAGACCATTTTCCGGCGGTCCCTTCAGCTTGTATAGACAGGCTCGACAGAAAGATGAACAGAGCAAATAGCAAAGAATGTCTTTTCATAGTGTGTAGTTCATTAATGACGTAAGAATATACCATTATGGAAACAAAGATATACCTTTTCGTTTTTCCTTAAAAACAAACAAATCATTTTTATCCCTCTGCTGTACAAATGTCCACCCTTTAAGCGATATTGTCCACCTGGCGAGCTTTTGGTTGCAGCTATATTTGCATTAATAATAATTAGTCAATGTGTCAATATGCCAATGTGCCGATTGGCTGCGCTATATGCCACATGGCCATTGACAAATTAGTACATTAGCAAATGGTCATATAATAAACAAAATACTATGAAACAGCAATTTTTTCCTCAAAGATTATTCATGGACATGAAGAGGTTAATAATAAATAGGTTGGTTGGTTTAGGCCTGTTGGTCGTAGGGGCATTGGTATCATGCAATGCACCTACGGCTTTCGTGCCTGTTCCTTCACCGAATCCTTGGGTGGATGATTATACCGCCCTTTCGTCTATGGAAAATTACAAGCAGTGGGGAACGTATAATGTACACGATCCGGCCTGTAAAAAAATAGGGGATACCTATTATATGTATTCCACTGATGCTATCTTTGCCGAGAACCGGAAAGAGGCGGAAGAGAAGAATGTACCGTTAGGTTTTATCCAGGTACGCAAATCAAAAGATCTGGTACATTGGGATTTTGTGGGATGGGCCTTTCCCGAAATACCTGCTCCGGCTATAGAATGGGTCCATAGTCAGGCGGAAGGAAAAGGGGCAACTAACATTTGGGCTCCCTTCCTGATGCCTTATCAGGGTATTTATCGTTTGTATTATTGTGTATCGGCATTCGGCAGGAATACATCCTATATCGGTATGGCCGAGTCGGATTCTCCCGAAGGTCCCTGGATACAGAAAGGGTGTGTGGTCAAGACAGGGGAAGGGGATGCGATGAATGCCATAGACCCTTCTGTTATTGAGGACCCGGAAACCGGAAAGTGGTGGATGCATTATGGCTCTTATTTCGGCGGTCTGTACTGTGTGGAACTGAATCCCGAAACAGGAATGACTATGCAGCCGGAGGATCATGGGCACTTGATAGCACGCCGGGCCAATTACCGGAAAGACAATCTGGAAGCGCCGGAAATCATGTATCAGCCGGAACTTGGCAAATATTATCTGTTTACATCCTACGATCCGCTGATGACTACCTATAATGTACGTGTCGCTTATTCCGATTCTCCCGAAGGGCCTTTTGTGGATTTCTATGGAGAGGATATAAAAGATACAACGAATAATGTTCCCATTTTGACAGCTCCTTACCGCTTCGAAAATCATCCGGGATGGGCGGGAACGGCTCATTGCGGTCTTATTGATGCCGGTGACGGCCGTTATTTTATGGCTCATCAGGGACGGCTCTCTCCTCAGAACCAGTTGATGGATCTGCATGTACGTGAAGTGTTCTTTACTGTAAACGGATGGCCTGTGGTTTCTCCCGAACGCTATGCAGGTACTGCTCCGCGCTCTTTCACTAAAGAAGATTTGGCAGGTGAGTGGGAAATTATCCGTCTTCAGGAGCCGCCTCTGGAACGTAGCTTGGAGGCAGGTCAGATAATGTGGGGCGAAGGAGACTTGCGAAATGGGGAGCAGGCATTGTCTGTCCGTGTCGTTTTGGAAGCAGATGGTAGTGTTGGAGATGCAACTTGGGATTTTAATGTTAAAAAACAACTTCTTACTATAAAAACAGCCACAGAAGATATTAACAATTTGATTATCTTTGCCGGACACGATTGGGAAAATGAAACAGAAACCATTCTCTTTACCGGCCTGGATGCTCAAGGGCATTCTGTATGGGGAAAGAGAATTAACTAATAAAAATTAATAATATTACTATCATGAAATTACACCGAACTCTATTCACAGCATGGGTATTTGCTGCCGGAGTAGCGCTACATGCACAGAATGCGCACAACATGGTCGTGCAGACCAATAAACTTGGTGCGGAAATACAACCAACCATGTATGGTTTGTTTTTTGAGGACATTAATTATGGAGCCGACGGAGGATTGTATGCCGAACTGGTAAAGAACCGTTCATTCGAATTCCCGCAACGTTTTATGGGGTGGAATGTTTTCGGTAACGTGACCTTGATGGATGACGGGCCGTTTGAACGAAATCCGCATTATGTCCGTCTGGGTAATTCCGGGCACAGGGAAAAACATACAGGGATTGAAAACGAAGGTTTCTTCGGTATAGGTGTCAAGGAAGGAGCCGAGTACCGTTTTTCCGTATGGGCACGTGGTGAGAACCAGAAACTTCGCATTGAATTGATCAAGAATGATACGATGGAGGAACGTCAGGCTTTTGAGTCAAAAGAACTGACAGTGAACTCGAAGGATTGGAAACAATATGAGGTGATATTGAAATCGCCGAGAACGGAACCCAAGGCTCATCTCCGTATTTTCCTTGAAAGTGCGGGAACGGTGGATCTGGAACATGTTTCTCTTTTCCCTGTGGATACTTGGAAAGAGCGTAAGAACGGGCTTCGCAAGGACTTGGTGCAGGCTTTATATGATATCAAACCCGGTGTTTTCCGTTTTCCCGGTGGTTGTATTGTAGAAGGTACGGATGAGGCTACCCGTTACGAATGGAAAAAAACAGTAGGTGCGGTAGAGAATCGTCCGTTGAATGAAAACCGCTGGCATTATACGTTCAAGCATCGTTTCTTCCCCGATTATTTCCAGACTTACGGACTGGGCTTCTTTGAGTATTTCCAGTTGTCGGAGGATATAGGCGCCGAACCGTTGCCTATTCTGAACTGCGGACTGGTATGCCAGTATCAGAATGATCCCGACCAGCAGGTCAGCTTGTCCAAACTTGATTCGTATATACAGGATGCATTGGATCTGATTGAATTTGCCAATGGTGATGTTACGACTACTTGGGGAAAAGTTCGTGCGGATATGGGACATCCTGCTCCCTTCAACTTGAAGTTCTTGGGCATTGGTAACGAACAATGGGGACCGGAATATCCGGAACGTCTGAAACAGTTTGTCGAGGTGCTTCGTAAGGCGCATCCCGAAATCAAGATTGTCGGCAGTTCGGGACCTCAGTCTGAAGGTAAAGACTTTGATTACTTATGGCCGGAAATGAAAAATCTGAAAGTGGATTTGGTGGATGAGCATTTCTATCGTCCCGAAAGCTGGTTCCTGGCACAAGGTAACCGTTATGACAATTACGACCGCAAAGGTCCGAAGGTCTTTGCCGGAGAATATGCTTGTCATGGAAAAGGCAAGAAATGGAACCATTTTAATGCTGCTTTAATGGAAGCTGCGTTCATGACCGGACTGGAACGCAATGCCGATGTGGTACACATGGCTACTTATGCGCCTTTGTTTGCTCATGTGGAAGGGTGGCAGTGGCGTCCGGATTTGATTTGGTTTGATAATCTGAATTCTGTCCGTACTTGCAGTTACTATGTACAACAGTTGTACAGTCATAATAAAGGCACGCATGTATTGCCGTTGACAATGGATAAAAAAGCTGTGAGCGGTCAGGAAGGACAGGATGGTCTGTTTGCCAGTGCCGTATGGGATAAGGATGAAAAGGCTTGTATCGTGAAAATTGCCAATACTTCGGATAAGGCACAACCGGTATCAGTGACTTTCAACGGATTGAAGAAGAGTGATAAACTTGTGGAAGGTAAATGCATCACGCTCCAGTCTGCCGATTTGGATAAAGATAACACGGTAGAGCATCCGAATGTCATTACTCCGAAAGAAAGTGATGTTACGATTGAGGGTAATGTACTGAATGTAGAGATGGCGCCCAAGACTTTCGTGCTTTATAAGTTTGTTAAGGCAAGTAATAAGTAAAAGATGAATCATTCCTTTAAATGCTAACACAGAGGATAGAGAAACATAAAGCAGCCGAAGGGCTGCTTTATAATCCCAACTGCATCCGGAACTTTTAAAGGAAATGTATACCTGTCTCCCTTGGTTGTACCAAGGGAGTTTTTTTGATTATACGTATATTGTTATCTTGGATTGCTCACGGTATTTTGCTGTAAATCAGTAATGTACCGTGAAAATACATTCTAAATCCCCCCGAAACGGTTTGCCATTCTCCGCTGCCAAATTTGGTTTGACGGATATCGGTTGTTCTGATTCCTGTGTCATAGCTACGGTTGTTCCCTTGCAGGGGAGCGTCATAAGGCGTATTTTTGTTCGGGTGCGTTCATTGCTTCACTAAGGTGAAGAGGCAGCTTCGCTTAGGTGAACAGCCGCTTTCACCCAAGTGGAATAACTGCTTCACCTGGGTGAAATATTAAATGGAGTGAGGTGAAGATAAGATGAGAATAGGTTCTTATGATGTCTACGAGTTGCCGGGAGGTAACGAGGGGGTGATTTTACATTCTGTCCGAGAGCATCCCCGAAGCAGATGTATTTCGCCACCGGCATACCGATTGAGGAGGTTTTGAAAGACTGTTGCACGGGAAGTTCTTGGTAATGAGTGAGTTGTTGTGATGGAATGCTTTTGTGTTTTATGTAAATGAGTCAAAAGTGATTTTTGTTGTCGTTATGTTGTATGGGCGGGCTCATGGGCCTGCCCATACGGTGGAACATTTGATGGTTATTTCGAATTTTTGAAATATCCTCTTATTGGATGAGTCCTGTTTACATCTTTATTCTCTTATTGCGTACTTGCCTCAGAATGGTCTGCAACTCAAATACTTTCTCAGGATACTTTTCTGCTACATTCTCTTGTTCGCTCACCTTTTCCATTTCATATAACTGGGGAACGTTCAGGTTTCCGGTTTCTATTTTTTCTGCTTTCATGAAAGTGGTCGGATCATCATTAGGTTCAATGTATTTCCAGTCTTTGGTACGGACGGACAACGTGTGGTTCATGGATTGTTCCACAATCCAGGGGCGGTCTGTCTTGTCGGTTCCTATCAGATTCCCTAAACGGTCATAACTGTCCGGAGCGCTGCCTTTAGGTAATCTGGCGTTGATCAAAGCTCCTAAGGAGGCTAGCCAGTCAATCTGTGACATTAATACGTCCGAGTCTCCTGTCTGTTTTATCTTCTGTGGCCAGCGGACAATGACCGGAACGGCTGTTCCACCCTCGAAAGCGCTGTATTTGTTTCCTCTCCACGGACCGGAAGGTGTATGTCCGTTCAACAGCTCTTCTGCCTTGTCCTTATATCCGTCGTCTACAACCGGACCATTGTCGCTGGATAGAATAATCAGCGTGTTTTCAGTTAGTCCAAGTTGGTCCAATGTTTCCATCAGCTGGCCTACCGTCCAGTCGAATTGGGCGATTGCGTCTCCGCGTAGTCCCATAGGATTCTTTCCACGGAAGCGGTCATGGGGAAAACGAGGAACGTGTACATCATTGGTTGCAAAATACATAAAGAAAGGCTCGTCTTTATGCTGTTTGATAAAGTCGATGGCATGAACGGTGATGGAATCGGCAATGTTCTCGTCTTTCCAAAGTGCTTTTCCGCCCCCTTTCATAAATCCGATGCGGCTGATGCCATTGACGATGGACATGTCATGTCCGTTGCTGGGATGTAGGTTATACAGTAATTCGGGATTATCTTTGCCGGTCGGTTCTCCCGGAAAGTTCTTGGTGTAACTCACTTCTATGGGATCGGACGGATCATAGTTGGCTACCTTGCCGTTTTCTATAAATACACAAGGTACACGGTCGGCTGTAGCGGCCATGATATAGTGATAGTCAAAGCCTAAGTCACCTAAAGCGGCTGGTAAAGGAGCATTCCAATCCTGTCCGCCTGTCTTGTTTCCCAGGCCCAGATGCCATTTGCCGATGGCGGCTGTAGCATATCCGGCACTTTTAAACATGTCTGCCATGGTGTATTGTTCGGGACGGATAATCATTTTTACATCTCCTGCGGCAATATCCGTGTCCGGTCTGCGCCATGCATATTCTCCTGTCAGCAAGGAGTAGCGGGATGGGGTGCTGGTAGCGGCTACGGTATGTGCATTAGTAAAACGAATGCCTTCCGATGCCAGTTTGTCAACATGGGGAGTTTCTACATTCTTGGCTCCGTAACATTTTAAATCTCCATATCCCAGGTCATCTGCCAGAATAACGATAACATTGGGCTTTTGGGGGGCCTGCGTACTGTTTTTTTGAACGGTTTCTGCTGTTGCAGAGTTACAGGCGGCTAATGAGGCAAGTAAGGATATGCCTGCATAATTTCTACTTTTCATCTCTATTTATTTAAGGTTTGATCCGGATACATGTCTATTTTCACTTTCCGGTTTCTCGACCTGAAGGTGAAGAACGACGGAAAGTTATCAAGAAAATCTTGAAGCAGCAAAAAAGAGGGCCGAAATATGAATTGAAAGTGTCTGGAATTAGATGATAATGCCCCCACCCAGTACTACATCATCCCTATAGAAAGCGGCTGCCTGTCCCGGAGCAATGGCTGTCAGCGGCTCGTGCAGTTGTACATGCAGGGTGTTATCCGGTTGCAGGGTTACTGTGCAGCGGTTGGCTTGTTTCCGATAGCGTATTTTGACGATGATGTCGTCCTTGTTTAGTAATAAAGCGGGATTGGTGATGCGCCATTCTTTCAGTCTCATTTCTGTTTTTTCCAGTGCTTTCAAGTCGCTCAGTATGACTTTGTTTTCTGCCGGAATGATTTCTTTGACAAAGACAGCCCGGTTAAGATCTATGCCCAATCCTCTCCGCTGGCCGATGGTATAGAAAGGATAACCTTTGTGCCGTGCGATAAAATTCCCCATTTCATCGAAGAATTTACCCGGTAGGATACTTCCTTCAGGTAATTCCTTATGTAGGAATGTGCGGTAGTCCATGGGGCAGAAGCAGACTCCCAGACTGTCCCGTTTATGGGCGGCTTTCAGAAAACCACGCTCTGCCGCGATTTCACGGACACGGGCTTTAGTCAGGTTGCCCATAGGGAGAAGCATACGTTGCAGGATTTCTTGTGGCAGCCCCCATAGGAAAAAGGATTGGTCTTTATCCGGGTCGGCACCGGTAGTGATGTGATAGCATCCATTGATGAATCGCCGGCGTACATAATGTCCTGTAGCGAAGTGATAAATTCCCATTTCATCGGATATTTTCTTCAAAAGAGGCCATTTCAGGTAGTTGTTGCACAAGGTACAGGGAACCGGGGTATGACCTGCCATATATTCGTTGATGAAATAGTCAATGATGGTTTTCCGGAAGGTGTCACGAACATCGTATGTGAGATGGGGGATGTTCAGACGTTCACATAAAGCGCGGGCGTCCTCCAGATACTCTGTATCATTTTCTTTTTCATAAAAGCGGAAGGTGATGCCGGTTACTTCGTATCCTGCATCCTGCAATAGAAGGGCGGCTACGGAACTGTCTGTTCCTCCGCTCATGCCTAGTAGGACTTTATTATTGGACTCTGTTTCTCTCATCTTTATAGCAGTTTTGTGAGGATGGATGCCGGAATATCCATTTTGGAGAAGGCAAACAGTTTCTTTCCCAAATCTTTCAAAGAGGCTCCGATGTGATATATGTCGGATTGGTCTATAATAAGAAAACGGTCATGTGCCTGGCTATTAGCCCATTGGCGGAATTGGATTCCTCGTTTCGTATTTACACGGTATCCTACTGATATAATCACATCTAAATTATAATATTCTAAGTTACGGGTAATCTGTCTGTTGCCTTCTTGGCGAACTGTTCGGAAATTCCGAACGGTTGAACTTTGGATTAGTTCTTCTGATTTATAAATGTTCTTTAGATGCTCGCTTATATTGGCTTTGCTGGATTGGAATAGTTCTACTATTTGTGCCTGGGTCAGCCACACTGTTTCATCTTCAATGCGCACTTCCATCCTCACTGATTCATCCGGCTGGTAGAGTATGATTTCTCCTTGTTGTTCCATGTGTTCGATTTTTTGAGTACAAAGCTAGCAAATATAAATCAGACTGATCTTGTTTTCAGGTTATAATTGAAATGTAGGATGGGAAATGAAACTCCGATGACAATCTATATGATAGTGCCATCGGAGTTCTGACATACTCTTCTTATTAAGGAAGGAATGCTTGCTATGTTTTTATTTTACCGGCATCAATGTGAATCCCCAATGATATTCCTTATTGGCGGGTAGGGTATGTTCCGGCAGAGGGCGGTCTCCCCAGCTGTCATAACCGGCTACACCTTGTTGCTTCATATCAATACATACTTCCACAAAATTACGTGGGGTGATATCATTGACATGTGTCATGCGGCGTATTACATTTTTAGCTTTTTCCTCATTATGGTTAGCAACTTCTTCGGGAGTGAAGTTAGTCCACTGACGGGGACGGCTGATAGCTTCTTCCGAGTCAAAGTCCTCTACGGAGTTGCGCAGGGCATTGAATCCGATAGTGCTGTCGGCACGTATTAACAATCCTTTTCCGCCTTTGCGGGTCAGTTCTACCCAACGGGTGTCGGTGCGGTGTCCGTTTTCTTGCGGACGGACATAGTTGTTGGTGTACATCTGGTCGGCTGTAGTGCGGTAGAGATCAACGAAGCTGCTTGCATTACGGTCGATGTAGTTTTCACCCGGTCCGCGTCCGAAGTATTCTACCTGGTTCATATCGGATGGCAAATGGAAACGTACACCGATACGTGGTACGTTCAGTTTGGAAGAGGCAAGGCGTTGAGCATCCTGTCCCGGTGTGAAAGTGGCCATTAAGGTAGCTTCTGATACTTCCGTGTCGGCAGCCTTCATATCGGTAGAAGTAAAGGTGATGCCTGCATGAACCACACCGTCGGGATAGATGGTATATTTCATGATGTACAGATTGCCTGCCGCCAGTAGGTAATTGACTGTTAATACGGTCTTGTTGCCGTCTGTTGTTGTGGTAACATCTGCTACATTGAAATTCTTGCTGGACTGTTTCCATATTTGCTCGCGCTTAGGCCCACCGTTACCATAATCATTGTCCGTCGGTGCGCGCCAGAAGTTAGGCTGAATACCAAAACCTTCAGCGAAATATTCTGTACCGTTTACTTTGTATGAAGTCACGAGTCCGCTTCTCTTGTTGAAAACGAACTGCATACGTGGTGATAATACGGTGATGACGTCACCATCCGTGCTGACGGTAGTCTTGCCGCTTGCTTTATGTCCGGTCATAGCCAATGGTTCTATGGGCAGGCGGAATTGTTCGGAAGCAATATCGTGTCCTGCAGGAATCAAGGGCTCCGGTTCTGTGGTGGTAACTACAAAATCTACAAAATATTCTGTGCCGGCCTTGGGTTTCAATCCGTTGAGGTTGATGTTCAGTTCTTTGGAACCTTGCGGTTCGATATCTAATGATACTTTTCCGCCTTTGATTGTTTTTCCGTTTGCCTTTACGGTATAACTGATCATATACTTTTTCAAGTTGGTGAAGTAGAAACGGTTTTTTACCAGGAATTTGCCGGCAGCCGGGTCGATGGCTTCGAAACCTACATTCTGATGTGCATATTTCACTTCTGTCATGGCCGGATGCGGAGTGCGGTCCGGAGCTACGATTCCATTGCATAGGAAGTTTCCGTCGCTGGGTGCATTGGTCCCGTAATCACCTCCGTAGGCCCAGTAGGTACGTCCATTTTCGTCTGTTTCCAGAATACCTTGGTCTACCCAGTCCCAAATGTAACCGCCTTGCAGGTTCGGGTACTTGTAGATTGCTCTCCATTGTGCTGCCAGATTACCATTGGAATTGCCCATAGCGTGTGAATATTCGGATGGTGCGATGGGACGGTCGCTGCCTTTCTTGCCTATTTCTTCCAGCCAGGCGGCACTGGGGTATTGGGGTACATACATATCTGTGTTCCATTCCCAAAGGGCGCGTTCATAATTTACAGGACGGTTCATCCCTTTTACTTCGCGTTCTTTCAGCCATAAATAGGTCTGATAGAAATTATAACCGTTTCCGGCTTCGTTTCCTAATGACCAGATGGCTACAGAGGGATGGTTTTTGTTACGCTCGTACATATTAATGGTACGGTCCATGTGCGGCTTCAGCCATTCGGGATGGTTGCCCAATGTTCCGCCCCGGCTTAAGTTATAATACATACCGTGGCTTTCGATGTTGGCTTCATCATATACATAGATACCATATTCATCACACAATTCATAGAACTTGCGGTCTTGCGGATAGTGGCAGAGGCGCACGCTGTTGATGTTGTTCTGTTTCATCAGGGTGAAGTCCTTGCGCATCAGCTCTTCGGGAACATAATGTCCTGTTTCGGGATTATGTTCGTGTATGTTTACACCTTTCAGCTTGATGGGTTGGCCGTTGACGAACAAGCAAACGTATGGTTTGCCGTTTTCGGCTATCTGATCGGTTGGTTTGATCTCGAAACGGCGGAAACCTACCGTATAAGGAATGATTTCGCTTGTTTTTTCTCCGTCTTTCAGAGATATCAGTAACCGATACAGGTTAGGGTGTTCTGATGTCCAGGTCTTGACGTTGCTGAGGGCGGCTTCAAAAGAGATGCTCTTCTGCCCGTCTGCTGTAACAGGACAGGGGGTGTTACCTTCTGCAACCACTTTCTTTGCGGCATCCAGCAATTCGTATGCTACGGTTACCTCTTTGTTGGCTGCTGTATGGTTGGTTACGTCCACATTCAGTTTGAAGATACCATTCTTATAAGTGTCGTCCAGTGTAGACACCACATTGAAATCTTTGATGTGGGTTTTGGGCTGTGAGAACAGGAATACATCACGTTCAATACCGCTCATGCGCCAAAAGTCCTGGCATTCCAGATAAGAACCGGTACTCCAGCGGAATATTTTGATGACCAGCGAGTTTTTGCCGGGTTTCAGGTAGTTGTTGATTAAGAATTCTGCCGGATTCTTGGAGTCTTCGCTGTATCCCACTTCCTGTCCGTTGACATACACGTATACACCGGATTTTGCTCCTTCCAAACGGAGGAATATGTCGCGTCCATCCCAATCGGCGGGAATTTCGATATCACGCTGATACACACCGACCGGATTGGTTTCGGGTAACTGCGGCGGTTGTGGATTTCTGGGTTTGAATTCGTATCCATGATTGGTGTAGATGGCCACTCCGTAGCCCTGTACTTCCCAGTTGCCGGGTACTTTAATCTCCTTCCAGGCTATGTTGGCATCCGGTTGCTCAATGTTGGCAGGCAGATCTTTGTATGCATCTGCATAATAAAAGTTCCATGTACCGTTTAGTAGTTTGTAATAAGGGCTGTTCTCATACTCGCCGGTCAGTGCCTGGTTCCGGTTGTCGTAAGTCATGAAAGCTGTGCGTGGATATTCCTTGTTGACGGCTACGGTCTGAATATCTTTCCAATAAGGTAGTTTTGTATCTTCCGCATGAAGAACTTGTGTTGAATATGCGCATACAGCAGCGCTGATCAGGAATTTAAATAAGGTTGTCATTTTAGGTTTCATAGGTTCAAATAGAAAAATGAAGAAGAAAGGGCGCTAGTACCGGCGCCCCTTTCCTTAAGTCCTTTTATGTAAAATAGCAATTATTTAATTGCGTCTGCCAGTTCAGCACCTGGTTTGAACTTGGTTACTTTTTTAGCAGGAATAGTAATCGTTGCTTTTGTGGATGGGTTGATACCTGTTCTTGCACTTCTTTCAGCAACAGAGAATGTTCCGAATCCGATTAATGATACTTTGTCCCCTTCTTGGAGGGCTTTTGTTACAGTTGAAACGAAAGCTTCAACTGCTTTTTTTGCGTCGACTTTGCTCAAGCCGGCTTCAGCGGCGACTGCGCTGATAAGATCTGCCTTATTCATAACGAAAATGATTAATTATTAAATGTAACACAAAAGTTTTACCAAAATCAGTGACAAATATATGCTTTCAAAATTAGAAATCAAACAGATAGCCTAAAAAAGATGCTCCAAAAATCAAAAAAACGTAAGAGAACTCTTGTTTTCTGTTATATAACAGAATAAAATTGTAAATTTGCGCGCAATCAATGTTTTATTAGACGAAGAATATTTATGAACAGTATACCTACAGTAACCAAGAATTTATTGATAATAAATGTGTTGTGTTTCTTTGGCGGCGTGGTAGCCATGAAGTATGGAATTGACTTGAACGACCTGCTGGGACTGCACTTTTTTATGGCATCTGATTTTAATCCTGCCCAGTTGATTACTTATATGTTTATGCATGGCGGTTTCCAGCATATCTTTTTTAACATGTTTGCTTTGTGGATGTTTGGCCGTACGCTTGAACAGGTCTGGGGACCGAAACGTTTCTTATCCTATTATATGGTATGTGGTATAGGTGCGGGACTGGTGCAGGAGCTGGTGCAATATATACAATATGTGACTGAATTATCGCAGTATGACAGTGTGAATACGGGGATTGCCGTGATCCCGATGGCGGAGTACTTGAATCTGATGACTACAGTTGGCGCTTCGGGAGCGATATATGGCATTTTGTTGGCATTCGGTATGCTGTTCCCCAATAGTCAGATGTTTGTATTCCCTATCCCATTTCCTGTCAAGGCTAAATATTTTGTGATGGGATATGCTGCTTTGGAGATATTTTTGGGCTTGGGTGCTTCGACCGATGGCGTTGCCCACTTTGCACACTTGGGAGGTATGATTTTTGGCTTTATATTGATAATGTATTGGAGAAAAAAGAATAACAATGGGCAGTTTTATTACTGATTTGAAAAATAGTTTCAACAAAGGGAACATATATATCCAGTTT